>Ga0116154_10000038_pt1 | contig 258912 bp, 171 predicted proteins | sample AD_UKC030_MetaG_FD_89898 | JGI IMG/M metagenome (GOLD analysis project Ga0116154, IMG submission 89898) | Active sludge microbial communities of municipal wastewater-treating anaerobic digesters from USA - AD_UKC030_MetaG | ecosystem: Engineered > Bioreactor > Anaerobic > Digestate | place... | reverse complement strand
TTTCTGCCCCACGGGGCCTTCCCGAAAGGAGAACCTTATGCGCCCCAACGGTTTCGTACACGCCGCATCGCTCCGAAGCTCTTCGGGTCGCACGGCCAGAGGCCGTGGGTTTAGCAACGCGCTCAATTCATGGACGGGCGCTTCCTGGAACGAAATGGCCTTCCCGTTCGTTCAGGACCGCTGGTACCACATCGCCTATGTATACGACGCCGGCACTCTGCGGTGCTACGTGGATGGTATCCAAATCGGCTCCGTGGCTCACACGCTCGGCGGCAGCATGGGCCAGACTTTCCAGATCGGGGCATCCGCCGCGGGCGGCAACGCGGAGAACTTCATCGGCGGAATCGACGAAGTCGCCATCTACAGCGATGCGCTGACCGGGGCCCAGCTACTCAAGCACTTCAACACCCTGAAGCCGAGATTCGCGCCCCCGGCCGCGATGACGAGTCTCCTCGCGAGTTACGAAGCCGCGATTCTGGCCGAGCCTTCGCTGCTGAGCTACTACACCTTCGAGGGCGACACGACCGCGGTGTCGGACAAGAAAGGACCGTACAACGGCACGCTGGTGGATCTGACCGAATGGACGGAAGGATTCGCCGGCGGCCAAGCCCTGGGCCTCCAGACCTACGGGCATGTCGGTCTCGGCAACGTCGAGGATTTCAAGTTCAGCGACGGCACGGGCTCCATCGAAGCCTGGGTGAATCCCACCGGTGTCGGCCTGGGACTCGGGAACAAGTCGATCTTCGCCGGCCGGGATGACAGCCTCAACCGTTACACCATGCACGTGAACACCAGCAACGGCGACATGGGCGTTTCCACGACCGGTAACACCGGCGGCACCTACCTGGAGACGCCGGCGGGCACGATCACCGGCGATGCGTGGCAGCACGTCGTCGCGGTATTCAGCAACGACGGGACGACGAACCGGACCAGCCTCTACATCAACGGGGTAGCGATCGTGAACAACGTGGCTCAGATTCTGGGCACCCTGGATGCCAGCAGCTTCCAGATTGGAGCAGGCCGGCCTAACGGCGGCTTCCGGTTCCTCGGGCAGATTGATGAACTGGCCGTGTACAGCGAGCCGCTAACCCCGGAGCAAGTCGCGGCGCACTTCAACACCACCGCGTTGACCTTCTCGATCGCCGAGCATGACTTCGTTCTGCCCTCTCAAGCGGGTCCGATCGCGGTTACGCTCTCATTGCCACTGGGTACAGTGGCCCCGGTCGGCGGCACGGCGGTCACGCTGGCCTTCGACGCCTCTATCGTCGAGGTCAGCGCGGGCGGCGTCCCCGTCATTCCCGACGGCCAAGTCGTGGTCCCGGCGGGACAGAACAGCATCGAACTGGCGGTGAAGGCTCTCGGCCTGGGCGGAACGAACCTGGTGGCTTCGGCTCCCGAGGCGCTGTTCGGTTGCACGGCCGTCTTCCGGGTGCGTCTCGGCGACCAAGGCATCATCATCGTCGACGATCACTTCGACGATAATCCCAGCGGCATCCCGAGTCTGGACGCGAGCGCCTTGGCGGCCAACGACAAGGGCCCGGGCGGCGGATGGAGTCCGTACTCGTCGGGCAAGAGCCAGCGTGAGCGGGGCACGAACTGGGAAGTTCTGAGCGACGGCGGTGACTGGAGCCTGGCCGCCCTCAACGGCCTGAACGAAGACGAGTTCAAGTTCATGACCGACCAGGGTGTTCGCCTCGAGTGGGTGATCAGCAATGTCACCGTGACCGCGGACAACCCGACGCCGTACGCTCAGCACCCCACGGGTGAAACCTCCGACGTTCGGCACGAGTTCGGGATCGTCTCCGCCATTCGACCGAACGGGGGCAGCAACGAGCTGTACACGAACACCTCAGGCGGTCTGTACGTGAACGTGTACTACTCGGCCGTCGGTGCCCCACCGACGCAGAATGTCACCGTGACCGGAAGCGTGCGGGTGGTCAACAATACCCACACCGGCGGCGATGAGGAAAGCCTCACCGGGCTCGAGACCGTCGCGACCTTCACGCTCACCGGAATCGCCAGCATCACCCCGAGCAATCCCCTGTCGGTCACCATCGAGGCCGACGAGGACGGCTGGGAGATCGGCTTCTCGCCGAACGCGAATCCGACCTACGTGATCAGTCCCCAGTCGCCCGGCGTCACGACGGTGCCGGTCGCGAAGCTGGCCGGTGGCTGGGACGCCAACTCGCTCAACGACGCGGAGATCACCAGCGAGTTCGTCAACGGGGCCTTCGCCTACGCCCACTTCCAGAACATGGGCATCGGCCGCGGCTCCAGTTGGGTGGACCGCGCCAGGGTGTGCATCGGCTGCAAGCTGACTACAGACTGCCCTGACCCGTTCGCGGACGCCGATCGGGACGGCGACGTGGACCAGCTGGACTTCGGCATCATGCAGCTGTGCTTCACGGGCGAAAACGGCGGCACTCCCCAGGGTTGCCGGTGTTTCGACCGGGATGAGGACGGCAGCATCACCGCGATCGATTTCGGCGCTTTCCAGAACTGTGCCACGAGCAGCGGGCCGATGATTCCGGCCGACGCGGCCTGCGACGATGACTGACCCAGGTAACGGGCCCCGCTCGGCGCCGGGGTTCTCGTGAGCCTGTGCAGTTCGGCATCTCGGCTGCTCCTCAGAGTAGCCGAGATGCTCGCTTTTACACCCGGCCCGGCCGCACCACGACCGGACGAGGCTTCGGCTGCGTCTCGTTCCCGAAGGCTTGCGAGTGTGGTAAGGTAGGCGGCAACACGGACATCCGTCTTTCCCCGAGGAGTCGCCGCGATGAAGCGAGTCCCTGCAGCCTTCCTGGTGCTCCTGGCCCTCTGCACCCCAACGACGGCTCGAGCCGCCGGGCCGGAAGCGGCGGCCAGGGGCGTACTGACGCGGCTGCTGCCCGCCGAGGCCGAGCACTTCGAGCTGATGATCATTCCCAAGGCGGACGGCCGCGATGTTTTCGAGATCGAGAGCAGGAACGGTAAGATCGTCCTCCGCGGCTCCAGCGGGGTGTCGATCTGCTCGGCCCTGAACTGGTACTTGAAGTACTATTGCCACGCAAGCGTCTCCTGGACCGGCAACCAGCTCCGGTTGCCCACCCCGTTGCCCGTCGTCCAGGGGGTGATCCGCAGACCCAGTCCGCACCTGTACCGCTACTTCTTCAACTACTGCGCCTTCAGCTACAGTCTCGCGTGGTGGGACTGGCCCGAGTGGGAGCGGATGATCGACTGGATGGCCTTGAACGGGGTCAACGCACCGCTGGCCATCACCGGCCAGGAGGCCACCTGGCAGGCGGTGTTCCGCGATCTGGGCCTCACCGATACCCAGATTGCGGAGTTCATCGCCGGCCCGGCGTACCTACCGTTCGGCTGGATGGGCTGCGTGGACGGCTGGGGTGGCCCGCTTCCGCAACACTGGATCGACCGGCATCGCGAACTGCAGATCAAGATTCTCGCCCGCGAACGGGAACTCGGCATGACTCCCATTCTGCAGGGCTTCACCGGGCACGTTCCCAAGGCCCTTCAGGAGCAGTTCCCGATGGTGCGGCTCCAGCAGGCCTCGCCCTGGTGCGGGTTCCCGGCCACGTGGTTCATCGACCCCATGGACCCGTTCTTCCAGCAGGTCGGCAAGGCCTTCATCGAGGAACAGACCCGCCAGTACGGGACGGATCATCTTTACGCATCCGACACCTTCATCGAGATGTCCCCCCCGAGCAACGATCCGGTGTATCTGGCGGGCATGGGTCGCGCGGTTTACGGGGCGATGGCGTCTGCCGATCCCGAGGCCATCTGGTTTCTCCAGGGATGGATCTTCCCCAACAATCCGAACTTCTGGAAACCACCCCAGGCCAGGGGGCTGTTCAGCGGCGTGCCCAAGGGCCGATTGGTCTTGATCGAGATGACCGGCAATACATGGGAGAAAACCGAGGCCTTTTACGGCCAGCCGTGGCTCTGGGCCCTCATCCAGGACTTTGGCGGAGTGGTCAGCCTGCACGGCGACCTGGGTGGCTTGCTCGACCAGCTTGAGGCGGCCACGGCTGCCGACAAGGACCACCAGTTGCGCGGGATTGGCATCATCATGGAGAGCCTGGGCTACAACGCCGTCTTTGACGACCTGCTGCTGGAAATGACATGGCGAACCGAGAAGCCGGAGATCGGCCCATGGCTTGCCGACTACGCCCACCGTCGCTACGGGCGGAGCACGGCCGGCGCCGAACAGGCATGGAACCTGATGCTGACCGGCCCTCACCGTCGTCCGCGGGCAGCCACGGCGGTGATCTGCGATCGCCCGACCCTCCAGCGGAACGCCGCATCTGCCAGTACCGATCCGAACATCCACATGGTCGGACTCGTCAGCGCCATTCAGCGCCTGCTGGAGTGTGAAGACGAGATCGGTGACCGGGACACGTTCCGATTCGACCTGGTGAACATGACCCGGCAAGCCCTCAGCAACGAGAGCTGGATCCTGCACGGACAGCTCGTCAACGCCTGCGCGGCCAAGGACCGGCAGAAGCTGGCCGGCGCGGGCCGGCGACTACTGGAGTTGATCCGCGACATGGACGAGTTGTTGGCCACCCGACGGGAGTTTCTGCTGGGTCCCTGGCTGGCCAACGCCAAGCGCTGGGCCACCCGCGAGGAGGAGCGACGACTCTATGAATGGAACGCCCGAAACCAAATCACTCTCTGGGGCTCAAAGGACTCTCCGCTGAACGACTACGCCCAGAAGCAGTGGTCCGGCCTGCTGACCGGCTTCTATCTGCCGCGATGGGAACAATTCCTGGCTCGGCTGGACAAGGCCCTGGAGGAAGACAGGGAAACCGACATGGCCGCTTGGGAACGCGACATTCGCGCGTGGGAGGAGAAGTGGACACACGGTACCGAGGCGTACTCGACCGAGCCCGCGGAGGATTCGCTGGCGGTGGTCAGGAGGCTGTGCGCCAAGTGGTTCACGGACCCGTCTCGGACGGAAAGCAGGCCCTCCCGGTGACGAGAACGCGAACGGAAGCGACAACGGAGTCGAACTCGAGCGAGGTTCAAGCATGATCACCGTCCATCTGGTCTTCAACGCCCACATCGATCCGGTCTGGCTGTGGCCTTGGCAGAGCGGACTTGACACATTGCTGGCGACTTGTCGAAGTGCGTGCGACCGGCTCGATGCTCATCCGGACCTGCATTTCGTGCGCGGGGAAGCCTGGGCTTACCGCGAGATCGAGCGCATCGACCCGGCGCTGTTCGAGCGGATCCGGACCCACGTCAGGGGCGGGCGCTGGCACATCGTCGGCGGGTGGTGGCTACAACCCGACTGCAATGGGCCGAGCGCTGCCGGCCTCGAGCAGCAGATCGCGCTCGGCAAGGAGTTTTTCGTCGATCGCTTCGGGCAGTTTCCTCGCGAGGCATACAACGTGGACAGCTTCGGCCACGCGGCGACACTCCCGGCTTTCATGCGGGCCGCGGGGCAGGACCGCTACGTGTTCATGCGGCCGCAGCGACAAGAGATGGCTCTGCCGGCCCGGCTGTTCCGGTGGCGGGGCGATGCGGACGGTCCCGAGATCGTGGCGTTTCGGGTAGCCCGGGCCTACACCGTTCGGGAAATCACTGCCGAGCACGTGAAGGCTTCGCTCGAAGGCCTCCCGCCGGGCATTGACCACACCATGTGTTTCGTCGGGATTGGTGACCATGGGGGAGGGGCCACCGAGCGGCAGATCGCCTGGTGCCGTGAGCACCAGACCGCCATCGATGGCTGCAGGCTGGCTTTTTCTGCACCGAACCTCTTTTTCGACGCGGTCGCGGGCCAGACAGACAAGTTGCCCCTAGTCATCGGCGAGCTTCAGCACCACAGCATTGGCTGCTACAGCGTACATCGGGCAGTCAAGCTCGGTGTCCACAAGGCCGAGCACCGCCTGGTCCAGGCCGGCGCGGTGCGCAAGCTGGACCCCCGCCCCGAGCCGCAAGTCGACGAGCGGCTCAAGGAAGCGTGGCGATGGGTGTGCTTCGGACACTTCCATGACATCTATGGCGGGACGTGCATTCCGTCCGCCTACGAGCAGGTTCATGCCCAGCTCGGATTCGCACAGGCTGTGGCCGACGAGACCCTCCAGCATGGTTTGCGGCGAATGGGCATCGGCCTGCCCGACGACCGGATGCAGCGCATCGTTCTACTGAACGCGTCGGATGCGCCGTTCGACGGCTACGTGACCCACGAGCCCTTTCTCGAAGGCTCCGCCTGGCAGCCGCATTGGCGACTGATCGACGAGGCCGGGCAGCTAGTGCCTCATCAGCGCGTGGCCACCGAATGCCTGGTCCCCAACGATCCCGCGTACTTCCTCAGGATGGTGTTCCGCCTCACATTCAAGCCCGGGCAGATGCGAACGCTGCGAATCGACCCTGAAGGTGGCCTGGCCGCCGCCCCGGCCAGCCACTCGGGAACGAAGGTCATGGGCGAGCGCATCACCAACGATCGCGGCGTGTCCGTCAATCTGATCGCCGACGACGAACTGACCTTCGAAGACCGCACCGAGCTGCCGCTGCCGAAACTGCAGCTCATCTCCGATCCCACGGACACCTGGAGCCACGACATCGATCGGTACAGCAGCGACGTCCTGGCCAAGCCGCACTGGCACGAGAGCCAGATCGTCGACGCTGGCCCAGTGATGGCCTCCCTGGTCGCGGACGGTCATGTGGCCGACAGCCGACTGCTCAGCGAGTTCCGCGTCTACGCCGGCGAACCGTTCGTCGAATGGCTGCTGCGCGTCCACTGGTGCGAGCGTCGGAAGCTGCTCAAGCTCAACTTCCCCCTCTTGGACACGATCAAGAGGCGTTATGACGGTATCCCGGGCGGCGAGATCGTCCGGTTGCCGGACGGCAAGGAACGGCCGGTACGCGACCGCTCGCTGATCGAAATGAGCGACGGGCGCAAACTGGGGCTGGTCTTTCCCGAGGTCTTCGCCCTGGACGCAACGCCGAACCTCCTGCGACTGACCCTGCTGCGCAGCCCGATCATGGCCCACCACGCTCCCCACAACGGTCAGGATCTTCGGGCGGTGTATGCTGATCAGGGCATCCACGAGTTCCGGTTCCGGTTCTTCTGCGGACCAGACGTCAGCAGCGAGTTGCTCGATGCCCACGCTATGATGATGCACCGGCCACCGCTGGCGGCAGATCTGACCCGAGGCATGGGAGCGGCCTGAGCGCCGTCAGGAAGGTACCGAGGGGGCATGCTCGAACCTCGGCGCCCGAGGAATCAAGCGAGCGTGTCGAGCCGATCCGTGGGGCCACAAGCGGGCCAGCATGGCCGAGACGAGTGGATCGGGCCGACGCCCGGGGCAACTCCAATCGGCATCATGCCGACCCGCGCCCAGAGCCCCCCGAAGGACTCCACCCCGAGCATGGCAAGCGGAGCGATATCTTGACCGCCTGAATGACCCTTTGGATCGCGTGGGTGACGACGCGGCGGCCGGAATCCACCGCCAGGCCTGCCACCTGGCTCGGACGTGAACCGATGGCTGCGGAGGCCGGCTCTGGGGCCCCTGGCGCAGAGAACCGCTCATCAGGCCGTTCATCCGGGCGATCAGCCGACTTCGCGCTTCTGGAAAGCGGCGATGGCAATGAGGAGGCCGGCCATTACCAGGCACATGGCATACCCGAACGACATGCCGACATAGCCCAGGGTGATCTTGGTGTCCTGGGTGAGGGCATCGGTCACCCAGAGGAAGGCCAGGTTCGGCGAGAGCCAGTAGGCGATCCGGGCCCAGAGATGGGTGTCCCGGTACTGGCCGAACATCGCGTCGGAGAACAGCCCCAGAAAGAGCACGCCGAGGCAGATGGCCAGGGTCATCACCTGGCCGCACCGGGTCGATGCGGCCAAGGCGACGGACGTCAGCATGAGAATCATGGCGAAGACGAGGGCGAGGGCCCCGAGCAACTGCCCGTCGATGAAGTCCTTGCCAAACTGCTGGAACTGCCAATCAGGGTCGATCAGAGCCACCAGGGCCAGGACCAAGCCCATCAGCGGCACGGCAATCGCGATCGCGGTTGACGAGAACTGCATGTCGTACATATAGTTACAGAACGCCGCGATCAAGATGGACAGGACCAGGGCTCCGCATCCGAAGAGGATCACCGGCAAATCGTATTGATCGCTGGCCCGCTCCATGACTTTGTGCCGCATGGTCAGCAGGAAGACAATCCCCGTCAGGTAGAAGGCGACGGCCAGGGCGGAAGCGAGCCCGATGAACTTAGCGGTGACGAACAATGGTCTGGGCACCGGCTTGCTGATGACGGTGAGAACCGTCTTGTTCTCGATTTCGAGGGACAAAATCCCTGCGGCGCTGAAGGCGGACAAAAACAAACCGGAGATCAGCAACGTAGAAAGGCCAAGGTCTTTCAGGAGCTTATTGTCGTCCTGTAGGGTGAATCCGCTGATTCCGACGCACAGGACAAGGGCGCCGGCGGTCACCAGGAGCAGGACGCCGTAGATCGGCTGGCGAACTGTCTCGGTGAAGCTGTTGGTGACGATACCGAGGAATTTCGTGGGCATCGGGCTTCCGCTGGTTGACAACCGTCGAGCAGGTCCGGCTGCCACCTGCGGGGACGTCCCGGCGGCTTGGCAGTCTGACCGGCTTATTGTAAAGTACGATGCTCCGTCGTCCACAGGTCGGCGGAAAAAAGGGTATGGGGCGGACGAGCCTTGTGGCAGTCCGCCCCCCCCGTTCCGCGGCAATCTCTCATAGAGACATGTAGCGTATGATGCAAGAGCGACCGGAAACCCGAGCCCGCAGCGTAGCCTTGATCGGCATGATCTTCCAGATCATCCTGGGCGCCTTCTACACCGTCCTGGCGGTCTGGAGTCAATCCCAGGCCATGTGGGCACTGACCCTCCTCACCACCCTCGGCATCATCATCTGGCTCACCCTCCTACTGGTTTACCATCAGCGCGTGGCCGTCCAGGAAGAAGCCCTGGAAACTGACCAGTTGCGTCGGCAACAAGCAAGCGGCCAGGTGGGGGAGGCGATCTTCGACGTCACCAGCGAGGAGATGCTCCTGGCCCGGCGTCGGCTGCGGTGGATGTACCGCTGGCTGGTCCCTGCGGCGGCACTCGTGATCATCGTCGCCCTGGTCGGGGCCGGACTGCTCGGCTGGTCCTGGGGGCTGTTCCGGCCGATCTCGGCCACGACCTGGAAGGACGTCCAGCACAGCAATGTGTTGATGTGGTTCCTGGGCGGGGCCGCCTTCTTGAGTTTCCTCCTCTCCCGGTACGCGGTTGGCATGGCCAAGTACCTGGAGTGGCAGATGCTCCGGGCCGGAGCGAGCTACCTGATGGGGGTCACGCTGGCTTCGGTAGCCCTCGCCGCCACGCTCGGAGCTATCCATTTTGTCCAGAACCCCTATCCCGAACACGTTCTGGCCTACGCCCTGCGGTTTCTGATGTTGGTGCTGGCGGCGGAGTTTGCCCTCAATCTGCTGCTCGACTTCTACCGCCCGCGCTCGCCGGACGAAGTTCCCCGGCCCTCGTTTGACAGCCGTCTTCTGGGCCTGTTCACCGAGCCGGGCGGGATCGCCCGCTCGATCGCCGATGCGATCAACTACCAGTTCGGGTTCGAGGTCTCGTCGACGTGGTTCTACAAACTCCTCGAGCGATCGGCGGTGCCTCTAGCGGGCTTTGCCGTGCTGAGTCTGGTGCTGGCCAGTTCACTGGTCTTCGTGGGAGCCGACGAGGTGATCGTGGTCGAGCGATTCGGCAAGCGGTTGCCGGGCGACCTGGAGCCGGGTCTGCACTTCAAGCTGCCCTGGCCTGTGGATCGAGCCTACCCGGTCAGCATCAATGGCGTTCACGAGTTGATCGTTGGGGTGAAGCAGCAGGAGGATCCCAACGTTCAGGACAACCTGATTCTCTGGACCAACCAGCATGCTCAGGAGGCTCACCTGAAAGTCCTGGTAGCCACGCCCAAGCTGGCGGGCTTCATGACCGCACCAGGTGGCGAGGCAGGCGGGAAGCCGGCCTCGTCGGACGCCTCGGCGAACGAGTCCGGTGCCATGAGCGAGACCAGCGAGGCGGTGTCGGTGAGCATGCTTCGCGTGGCCATGACCATCCAGTACGAGATCAATGAGGCGTATCAGTGGATCACCACCTATCGTGATCCCGAGGCGGCCATGAAGGCCCTCGCCCACCGGGAGATCACCCACTTCTTTGCGAACGTGGACGTCATGGGGGTCTTGGGCACGCAGCGGGGACCAATCGAGAAGGCCCTGTGGCAGTCGATGCAGAAGACCGCCGACGAATCCAATCTGGGCGTCAGGATCGTATTCCTCGGGCTCCAGGGCGTTCACCCCCCGGAGGACACGGCCGCCACCTTCCAGGAAGTCATTGGCGCCGAGCAGAAGAAGAACGCCACCATTCGCACTGCCTGGGCGGACTACAACAAGCGGCTCTCGCAAGTGGCCGGTGACGTCGCCCGGGCCGAGCAGCTCGCCAAGGCCATTGAGAAGATGAACCGCCTGGATTCGGATCCTGACGCGACGCCGTCTGACCGCGAGGCCGCCCAGGACCAAGTCCAGCTCCTGTTCTTCGGGAATGAACCGAAGAGGATTCGCCCGGTCGGAGGAAGCGCCCAGAGCCGTATCGCCCAGGCAAGGTCGGAGCGATGGAAGATGGAGAACGAGGCCCACGCCCGGGCGGTGGCGTTCGCCCAGGAGATTGCCAACAAGGAGGCTGCACCTGAGGCGTACTACACACGTCGATACCTGCGGGCGATCGCCGAGTCGGTCAAGGGCATTCGGAAGTACTTGCTGGCCACCGAAGGTGAAATTTCGACACGGGTGTTCAATCTGGATATCAAGGACCCGGCAAACGCGCCCATGGATGTGGCCGTCGGAAAGAAGCCGGAGTAAGTGGAAACACGGTCAACCTCTGCCTCCTCTCACCGTGCGAGAGGCTGATATGGAGATATGGCAACGATGAAACGTAGCTGGCCCTCTTTGATCAGTGGCGCCTTGCTGGCGAGCATGCTGGTCCTGTACATGGTGACCTTCCAGGTTCGGTTCTCCGAAGTCGCGGTCGTCCGCACCTTCGGCCAGATCAAGGAAGGCGGAGTCATCAAGGAGCCTGGGCTCTACTGGAAATGGCCCTGGCCGATCCAGAGGGTGGAGCGGTACGACAACCGCATCCAGACCGCTTCGACCACGGGCGAGGAGACCCCCACCCGGGACGGCAAAAACGTGATCATCACCACCACGGTCAACTGGCGAATCGACGATCCCAAGCAGTTCAGCATCCGCTGCAAGAGCATGAAGGAGGCCGAGAATTTCATCAAGCTCCGGGTCCGCAACGACCAGAAGACGGTGATCGGCAAGTACGACTTTCGCAACTTCGTGTCGATTGAGCCGACGGAGCTGAAACGCGACGCGATCGAAGCGGAGATCGCCAAGGCCGTCGCCGCCGTAGCCCAGGAGTTGTACGGCCTCCGCGTCGAGCGGGTGGGCATCGAGGCGTTCCAGGTCCCCCAAGAGGTCAGCAAGTCCGTCATTGAAGCGATGAAGAAAGAACGGCAAGCGAAAGCCCAGCAGTACACCAGCGAGGGCGAATCCGAGGCCAAGCAGATCAAGGACACCGCCGAGAGTATCGCCGGGACGATCACCACATTCGCCGATCGCAAAGCGGCCGCGATCGTGGCCGAGGGCCAGAAGAGAGCGGTGGAATACAACAGGGTATTCCGCGAGGACCCGGAACTGGCCAAGTGGCTGCTCCAGGTTGAGAACATCCCCGCGGCCTTGGGCGACCGGGCCACACTGGTGATCGACCAGCCGGTTTTCGTGGAGGTGTTCCGCGATACGCCGGCGGCCGCTCCGGCCACTCAACCTGCCCCCGACCTCTCCGGCCAGACGGCCGTCCCCGCGGCGATTCCGGTCATCGTGGACAGCAAGTGAACAACGGAGCGAGATAGCCTTGGCTCACATTCACGACCATCATCATCATGACGATCACCCGCAGGGCGAGTGCTGCGGCCATGGGCCGGGCAACCAGGCCCTGGCAGTCATCGAGGAACCGCTGGATCCGGCCAACCAATCGCTGTCCGACGCGTTGCGGCTCAGTTTCTGGTTCCTCAAGCTGGTTATGTTCTTCCTCGTCATCGGCTTCATGCTCAGCGGCCTGGTGTGCGTCGACCAGGGAGAGGTTGTACTGGTCACGCGCCTGGGGCGGCTGGACGGCGACCCGCGAAAGCCAGGGCTGAGCTGGGCGTGGCCCTATCCGATCGGCGAGAAGACCAAGGTCAGCACCACCCTGCGCAACCTGTCGGTGGACAGTTTCTGGCTCAACCTCAGCGAGGCCGACAAGGCCAAGTCGCTGAGCGAAGTCTACGCCCGCTCGCCGGGGCTCGATCCCAAGGTTGACGGAGCACTGCTGACCAGCGACCTGACCGGCGATCTGGCCATCATGCACATGCAGCTCAATATCCAGTATCGGGTCAGCGATGAGACTCGGGTCCGGGCCTCCGAAGAAGACCCGGCACGACGCGTATCGGATGTGATCCTCTTCGCCCTCAATGTCAGCGATGAGCAGGACCTCCTGCGAGGCGTCATCCAGAACGCGGCTGTCGCCGAAGCCGCCAAGACCACGGTTGATGTGTTGTGGAAGGACGCCGGCCGAGTGGCATCCGCGGTCCAGGTCCGCGCCCAGACCATGCTCGACCAGCTGGAAACCGGCATTCAGTTAGAGAAAGTCGCGGCCCCACAGTCGTACTTTCCCCTCCAGGCTCGGGAGGAGTTCAACAGCGTGACCAACGCGATGAACCAGAAAAGCACGCTGATCAGCGAGGCGGACGGCGAGCGCACCAAGAAGCTGCTCGGCGTGGCCGGTCCGGCATGGCAGCCGCTGAGCGAGGCCATCCAGTCGCTCGACCAGGCGACCGACGCCGCGACCAGGGACAAGGCCATGAACCAGATCGACGAGATCCTGGAGAAGAGCGCGACCGGCGAGGCGGGCGGGAAGATCAAGCTCGCCCAGCGCGACCGCGAGAAGGTCATCGCCGATACACTGGCCGAGGTCTCGCGCTTCCAGGCCTACCAGGCGGAGTACCGCAAGGACCCCCAACTGGTCCGCAAGCAGCTCCGAGCCGGGATGCTCCGGAAGCTCTTTGACGATCAGGACGTCATCAAATGGTGGCTGCCGCCGGGCAACAAGCAGCTGATCATCTCCATCAACAAGGATCCCAAGGATATCCGTGATGCCGAGCGGCGAAGACTGGCGGAGGAGGCGAACAAGCCCAAGTGATGTCAACTGACGGAACACTCGTCGTTCACGCGGTAGGCTTGACCAAGGTCTTCAAGGACTTCTGGCTGCGCAACCGGGTCGTGGCCGTGGATCGCCTCGATTTTGAGATCCACCAGCACGAGGTCTTCGGACTCCTGGGCCCAAACGGCTCGGGCAAGACGACCACGATCAAGATGATGCTCGGGCTGCTCTACCCCACACGCGGGCGAATCAGCGTGCTGGGCAAGGCTCCGACCGAGGTCGCGATCAAGTCCCGGATCGGCTACCTGCCGGAGGAATCCTATCTGTATCGTTTCCTGGATGCCCGGGAGACACTGGATTACTACGGCCGCCTCTTCCAGATCCCGCGTCCCGACCGCCGACGGCGGGTCGAGCAGTTGCTGGAGATGGTCGGCCTGACCCGCGAGGCCCGCCGCCGAGTGGGTGAGTACTCGAAGGGAATGGCTCGCCGGATCGGGCTCGCCCAGGCTCTGATCAACGATCCCGATCTGCTGATCCTGGACGAACCCACCACCGGCCTGGATCCGATCGGAACGCGCGAGATCAAGGACCTGATCCTGTTCCTCAACCGGGAGAAGCGCAAGACCATCCTGCTGTGCAGCCACCTCCTGGCCGATGTGGAGGACGTCTGCCAGCGGGTCACCATCTTGTACGGCGGCCGCAAGCAGGCCGTGGGCAGCATCCACGAGCTGCTCAGCCAGGAGAACCAGACCCAGATCACGACCGAGAGGTTGAGCGCCGACGCGATCGAGCGCGTCCGCCGGATCATCGAGGAAGAAGACGGCAAATCCCTGCTGAGCATCACGACCCCGACGACCAGACTGGAAGCGTTCTTCCTCAAGACGGTCAGGGCGGCACAGGTGGCCCAGACCAAGACCTCGGGGGCGACCTCCGGCGGTCGCATTGCCGGCTTCCTGGGCGGCACCGAGAAGGCCGAAGGCGAGGCGGTGGTCAGCTCGCTCATCGCCGCCGCATCGAAGTCGGCCCCCGGCCAGGAGACCCCGACCGGAGAGCCGCCTTCGCAGGCACCGTCCTCGGACGTCATCGATCAGCTGGTCTCCGCCACCCGGGCGCGGCCGCCCGAGGCCGCGCAGGAGGAGACCGAGACACCGCCCGTCACCCAGCCCGACCGGACGGTCATCGATGACCTGCTCAAACGGGCTGACCGGCCCCGGGAGTGACCTGCCATGTCGCGGATCTGGGCCGTCGCTCGCCACACCATCGCCGAAAGCATTCGGACGAAGACCGCGCTGGTCTTCATGGCCATGATGGTCGCTCTGCTGGTTATTCTCCCCTTCAAGTTCAACGGGGACGGCGTCACCCTGCAGAGCCGCATTCAGGGCGTCCTGGATCTGTCGATCACCGGCACGTCCGCGCTGCTAAGCATCATGACCGTCTTTCTGGCCTGCTCCTGCCTGGCCAATGAGATCCGACTGCATCAGATCTACATGATCGTGACCAAGCCGATTCCCCGATGGCAGTTCTTCCTGGGCAAGTGGCTGGGCATTTCCCTGCTGAACTTCACGCTGCTTCTCCTCGCGGCAATCACGGTCTGGAGTTTCACCTGGCTCTACCTCCGCAACCTGCCCACCTTCGAGGAAGACCGAATGGCGGTCAAGTATAACGTCCTGACCGTCCGCTACGGAGCCAAGATGGAGGAGCCAGACTTCGCGAATCAGGTCGAGGAGCGGTTCCGCACGCTGCGTGAAGAGGGCCGACTCGACAACGTCAATCAGAGCGGCCAGGCGGAGTTGCGCAGCCAGATTGACGCCGACCTTCGCAAGAGTTGGCGCAGTCTGGGGCCGGGCGAGTACAAGGACTTCACCTTCAGCAACATGCTGGTGGATCGCAGCGACGAAGAAGGTGTGCTCTACATGCGCTTCAAGCCGATGAGTCCCAGTGGCGCGGACGGCGCCGAGTTCCAGGCGGCCTGGCAGGCGGGCGACCACAACGACAAGGATACACTGGGACCGGTGCAGACCGGCAGCTTCCGGGCCGAACGGTTTCACGAGGTCCCCATCCCGGCCTGGACGGTCAATAACGAGAACGTGCTGCGTTTGCGGATCCAGAACACCAGTCAGCGGGAGACCATCCTGTTCGAGGGCGCCGACAGCTTCGAGGTCCTTTTCGACATCGGGACGTTTCACTGGAATATCGCCCGAGCCTTCTCGATTGTCTGGTGCCGGCTGGCCTTCCTGGCGGTCCTGGGACTGCTGTGTTCGACCTTCCTGTCGTTCCCCGTGGCGTGCATGGGAGTCTTCATCGTCCTGTTCATCGCATCAAGCACCACCTTCCTGGGCGAGGCCATCGAGTGGTTTTCGCCCAAGCCGCTCGAAAAGGGAGCCCTGGCGATGCTGAAAACAGCCTTCATGTACACCGTGCAGGGGATTCTCTGGCTCATCCCTGATTTTGGCCGGTATGACCCGGCGAGCACGGTGGTCGCCGGCCGTGTTGTCCCGCTGAAGTGGGTGATCGAATCGGTGGTCGTCCTGGTGGCGATCAAGGGCTTCCTGATGGGGTTGCTGGGGACAGTGATATTCACCCGGCGCGAGCTGGCTCAGGTGACGGTGTAGCCATGGCGGACCAGGCGGTAGTAACCGAGCAGATGCTGGAGAAGCGGATCGCCGCCCAACGGTCGGCGACGCTGGTGCAGGTCCTGGCTCTGATCGGGGCCGGCGCGTTCATCGCTCTAGGCGCCTGGTTGCAGGCCCCGATCAACCGGGCTCGCGTGAACCTGCAGTTGGTCACGCAATCCAACGTCTACAAGGAGCTGCCGCCGGTCTACGGAGCGGCCAGTGCCGCCGGCGGCGTGGTGCGCGGCATCGCGATCCTGAATCTCTGGATCACCTCGGAGAAACTGAAGGAGGAAGGCAAGTACTACGCGGCCCATCAGTATGCCAACTGGATCTGCACGCTTCAGCCGCGCTTCCCGGCGGTCTGGAGCTTCCAGTCGTGGAATATGGCGTACAACATCTCGGTGGCCACGCACACGCCTCGCGAACGCTGGCAGTGGGTCTACAACGGCATCCGGCTGCTGCGGGACGAGGGTATCCCCAACAACCCCAAGACGGCGAACCTCTATCATCAGCTCGGCTGGACCTGGTTCCACAAAGTTGGCCAGAACACAGACGACAAGCACTGGTACTACAAGCGCAATTGGGCCGCCATGATGGAGATCCTGCTCGGACCACCCCCGGCCGGGTTGGGCAGCGCGGCGACAATCGACTGGTTCCGCCCGGTCGCAGAGGCGCCGGCCACAACGACCGAACTGCTCGCAAAGCACCCGCAGTTGGCCAGCGTCATCGCCACCCTGTCCGGGGCGGGCGTGGATCTTGAGGGCGAGACCGACAGCCAGCGGCTCTTCCATCCGCTGGAGGAGACCTTCTTCCGCCCTTACACCGCCTGGCGCCTGGACCAGCAGTTGCGCGGCCTCCGTTCGCCCGAGGCCGTCAGGGAGGCAAGGGCCAAACTGGACTCGAAACAGGAGAAGCTGTGGGGTGTTTTTGACTCCAACCCGGATGGCTTCGACAAGATGCTCGCCCATCTGCGGGCCAGGGTGCTCCGCGAACAATACAAGATGGACCCACAGTATATGCTCGCCTTGACGGGCCAGTTGAACACCGAGCAGCCGATTCCGATCGATTGGCGGACGCCCTGGTCCCAGTCGCTCTACTGGACCAAGTGGGGTACGGAGCAGGCCGCCCAGTACAAGGCCACCAAGGAATTCGACATCCTCAACACCGACCGGATTCAACTGTTCTCCCTGGCTACGCTTGCGCGGCAAGGACGATACACCTTCAGACTCCGGCTCGACGAATGGGACAAGTCGTTCCTCTGGACGTCACCCGACATCCGCTTCGTCGAGGCCATGCACCGCAAGTACCTGGAGTTGGGCAAGAAGCATGCCGAAGAAGGCGAGGAAATCGGCGAGACCGCCGGTGAGACCCTGAGGTCCGGGCATGTGAACAACCTGCACGCCGCGGTCGTCAATCTGTGGCTGGCTGGCAAGAAGGACGAGGCCGGCCGATACCTCGACTACCTCGCAAAGAACTACAAGGATCCCGAAACCACCAACACCAAGGCCATGTACCTGAAAGGCCTGGACGATTTTGCCTTCGGCGAGCTTCGCGAAATGGTAGGCAGTTTCACCGACGCCATCTACGCCATCAGCGGCCTGCTGACCTCGGCCTACGTCAGCCTGGGCAACGGTAACGGCGAAGAATATGCCGCCAATGTCCAGAACGCAGCGCTGCTGTTCAAGACGTATCAGGAGGAATACAAGGACAGCGACGAAGGCCGCATGATCCTGCTGAAATTCCCCGACTTGCGGGCTACCGCTTTGGCCAACTTCGTCACCGACGTTGGATATCCCCTCCTCTACCGCTCCCTGACCTGGACCGGAGAGCAGAACGAGATCAAGCAGCGGTGCTACGACCTCATCTACTCGGACCTCGCCAACCAGTGCAGGATCCTGAATCTGGACGTGAGCCGAGCCTTCCCCGAGCCGGAGGGCATGACCCAGTGGCGCAAGGAGAATCCGACGCCCGAGAATCCCGAGGACGTCCAGAAGGGCATCATGACCCAGGAGAACAAAGCGAAGAGTCCCTAGTGTGTCGCTCAGCCCGGCGGCGGCGCGACGGGAGTACTCAGAACATCATCCCATGCTGGAAAACGGGATCCGCCGCGATTCCCTCGGGGAGCACCAATGCCGGGGCATTACGGGCCCGGCTTTCGAAACCCAGCTCCCAGAACAGCGAACGGTAGTGACCCCGCCCCGCGGTCGCAACCAGATAGTCAGCATCCAGATCCACTGCCGCGCGCAGCGCGGCAATGAGCAGGGCGCGCACCAGCGATATCTCCCCGTCTCCAGCATCCGTCGCCACCTCCTCCGCACCGCCCGGCAGAGCCGTGGACGGCGAGAGCAGAGAACGCCGGGGAGCGGCCAGTTCCTCGACGAACGCGATACACCGCTTCTCCAGTCGCTCACAGAACACCACCGCCCCTCCCGCGACACGACCATCGAACCGACGAAGAACCAGCACGCGGGTATCATTCCACTCCGGATGGCGAGCGTAGCGCCAATCCAGATACTCAGCGGACCAGTCAATCGAGCACGTCGCACCACAGGAAAGCCGCATCGCCGCAAGGGCCTCCAACTCCTGAATCGCGGGTCCTTCCAGAATCTCGAGTCGGCAGCCGGCCGGTAGCGGCAGCCGCGGACGAATCCCCAGCAGTCGGCAACATCCGCCCGCCGCGCGGCCGAGCATCGCCCCAGCCTTGGCTCGCAGCAGCCAACGGACAACTCGGCTTGCGCCCCCCAGGCAAGACCGAATCTCCTGTTCGGACGTTGCCGGGGCGCGCCATAGTTCTCGGGTCCATTCGACCGGCCGGCATCCGTAGCGGCCAAGCACCGCCCCGGTCTTGTCATTGGCCGTGGTCGCCAGCGGCACCAGACCCTCGGCGGCGGCCATGAACGCCTGGGCCAGCCTGAGCCCGGCAAAAAAACCACCACGAGCTGTCGCTTCAGGACTCACCACGTAGTCGGCAACGACCTGGCCGATGCGCCGCGCTGCTCCGACCCGCAAAGGCAAATACACCACCCCGATATGTCCAACCACGACCTCGCCGTCCACCAGGACCCAACCGGCGGGTCGCTGCCCACGGAATGGACTATCCAGACACTGCCAGCGCCAGCGGCGGAGCCAGCGCTGCAGATCGGAGAGCGTGCCGGGAATCGCAGTAAGCAGCCTGGCATGAATGGCCGGCCCGTCTTCGGGCCGGACCTCTCTGAGATCAAGTGGCGGCGCGACCGGAGGCGTAGCCGGAGCGACACCAGAGGCGACATCGGCACTCGATTCCGCAGAGCAGGTTTCAGCAGCCAGAGCGCTCATGGCATCACCGGATGAATCGCTGCCACAGGACGAAGAGTATCCGACCGACCGATGGTCCGACGATAAGCCGCGGCAGCCGCATCAGGTTCTGGTTCTGGCAGTAAACGGCGTTCTGCTCGAGCGTCAAGGCACAGTGATAGCCCATCTCGAGGAGGAGCTGCTCGGTGACCGGTGACATGCTCGCTTCACGGCCGTACGGATACGAGAAGTGCGGACTGTGGGCGCCTACTCGCTGCATGAGCAGCTCGCGAGCGCCCGCGACTTCATGCAAAACCAGATCCGGGTCCTGAGGGGCAAGGGCTATGTGACTCAGCCCATGACTTCCCACATCGACTCCGGCGGCGATGAGGTCCTTGACCTGCGCCCAGGTCATCGGACCGAAGTCCGCGTATCGGGCTCGCAGGGTCTGGAGTTCGTCGAGCGAGTACTGGTCGTACAGCTCCTGGAGCCTGCGCACCCGCACGGGTTCGGGCAGATACCGGCAGGCTTCGCGAATCCTGAAGACCGCGTCCTGACGCTGCTGAGGTGTGTGCAGGTCGAAACGGACCATCAGGTTGTCCCAGCAAAAACCAATCTGACGCTGGCTGCCCCGATGAATCAATAGATAGAGGTCGTCAGTCCACTGCCGCCCACCCGTCTCGATGAGCATGGCGGGCACGAAAGCCGACCAGGGCATTCGCATCGCGGCCATCTCGCCGGCCACCACGCTGTGATGGGTGACGTAACCGTCGTCAAAGGTGATGACCACGCTCCTGGGCGGTGGCGAACGCCGCTCGCGAATGGCGGCCACTAACTCGGCCAGACCGATCACGTTGAACGAGCGGCGGAGGAGCTTGAGCAACCGGCGGAAGTGGTGGATTTCCATCGCCTCCGATTCCACCTCGGGGTCACGGCTGTGAGCAATGACACCGTGCAGGCAGAGAATCGCGGCACGATGGGCAATATCCGGAAGGGAGTTGTGTGCTCGCGTAAGTTCCATGGCCCGACCCAGCCCTCGGCGAATGAGACGGCCCTGCCGCGGGGGTAAGGCCGCGGCTCGACTCTCGGCTCGCCAGGACAAAGCAGAGAAGACTGTGTGTCGAAGTCGCATAAGGTCTTGTGAAGACGTACGTTATGCCTCACTGGCCCAAGGCCGGCCGTAGCTGACCGGCGACGACACACCCAGCCCGCACGGACCGACCCAGGCTTCATGCTTGTTATCGGATGGTGCGGATCGAAGGTCGCGATAACGGTCGATGGAATCGACTCGAACGGAGCGGTCGCCCAGTTATCAGACGTCGAGGCTCTCGAGGGCGAGCCGGGCGGCATCCAAAGCAGCGGCAGCCTCCCAGCCGTCCATCAGACCGTGGTCGTAGGACAGGCACAAGGTCATCTCCGCCCGGACGGCGAGTTGACCGTCGCGAACCGTGGCTGTCTGACGAACCGCTCCGGCGGTCAGAATGGCCGACTGATAGGCGTTCTGCAGCCCGACGTGGAACCTGACCGGCTGATCGGCGAGAGCGGACACCGTCATGCACGCTCCCAGCTGGTCGGCGGGCTTGAGCTGGCCGCGGAAGACGGCCATGCTCAGAGCAACACACTGGCGAGCAAGGTCCTCAAGGGACTGGCTGTCCACCGACCGAACCACGGGCGTGAACAAGCGGCCGTCGGGACTACGGGCCGTAAAGGCGATCGCCGGGGTATGGTAGCTGAACACCTTCCGCCCGAGCCGAAACGACGCCAGTGGGGGGACGGCGCGAACAGCGGCGACGGCCGCATGGAGCAGGAACGGAATTGGCCCGGTGACAAGCCCTGCCTGGCGCCGAGCATCCAGCCAGCGTCCAGCCGCGGTCATGTCCACGTCCATGTTGACGAAGGCGTTTACCAGCCGGGATTGGGTAACGGTCAGATGGCGGGCCACGGACCACTGGTGATCCGACAGTTCGGGGCCATGATCGACAAGCGGCGCCAAGAGCGGTGGAAGTTCGCCCCCGTCCGGCCGGGTGGACTCGCACCCGGGGACTGGGTGTTCGGCCAGGTAGCGCTCCACGTCCTCGCGACGAATCCTTCCCGGGGCACCCACCTGGGCCAGGTCCACACCGTGTCGGCGAGCCAGTTCAATCGCTCCGGCTGTGGCATCAACGGCTGTTTCCAGGCCCCGAGAACCAGCGTTCGACGGCTCCGCAACCCGAGGGCGGGCGGCGAGATGCTGCTCGATTGCCTCCAAGGAGGGTCCAAGGAAACCGATCGTCTGGCCGATGGCGACCACCTCGCCGACCTCCACGATCGGCCGGAAGATGCCGCTGGCCGGCGAAGGCATATCCCCTACCGACTTGCTGGTCTCGACCTCGCAAAGCGGCTGCCCCTCGACCGCCTGTCCCCCGTCGGGCACATGCCAGCCCAGCAGTATCACCTCCTCGTCATTGACGTTGACCTGCGGCATGGTGACCGCGACGACGCCGGGAACCGAGTCAGCTGGGCTCACTTGACCCCCTTGGCTGCCAGCCGCTCGAGGATCATGGCCACACTGCCCAGGGTCACGATCTCGTCGTTGTCGAAGGTGATCTTGAAGGTCTTCTCCAACTCGAGGATCAATGACAGGTGGGTCACCGACGTCCACGCGGACAACTGGACGGCAGTGGTCAGTTCGGTGATCGACGAGACCGCGGCATCATCCAGTTTCATCGCACGGGCCATGCACTGGCGGACGATGTCGAGATGAGGAGTCATGGACAACTCTTAGCGTTCAGCCATCAGTCATCCGGGCGAACACGCGTCCGCCCTGGTCGTCATCAGTCACTGGAAGACCATGAACTCGGACCGCTTCTCAATCCAGCCACTGCTTGCGGTCCTTGATCTTCATCGGCACGTACTCTCCGGTCAAGTAAGTCAGCCGCTTGTTGAGGAGGGCTTCGACCTCCATCTTGAAGCCGTTCTGCATCATCTTGCGGATCTCCCTTTCCCAGTCGCGCTTGCCCTTGAACCAGGGATAGGAGAGGATCTGCTTGGCCCGCTTCACGTCCTGGTCGTTGAGGCCGATCTTGACGTCGTCGCTGAGACCGCATCGCTCATAGTCGAAACTGGAGACGCCGATGAAGACCGCCTGAGGCACGGCCATGCGCTGGCTCTCGTAAGCCAAGTTGATCGAGCCCTGCTTGATGACCGAGTAGATGTAGTACCCCCAGGGATCGTTATCCAGCAGGCAATACACCGGAAGCTTGAGCTCATCGTGCATCCGGCGGAGGAGTCGGCGCATGCCCCGCGCGGGCTGGCCGCCGCCATGAGTCACAACGCAGTGGTGCTTCTCGTGGTAGCGATCCTCGTAGAAACGGCGCCAGACGGTGTCCTTTTCAACATGGAGGATGTACTTGGCGGTACACTTTTTGAACTGAACCACGCCCGGCTCGACGATGCTTGGCACCGGGTAACCGGCCGAGCCCATCTTCATGCAGTCCAGGGTGTTGCCGTCGTCGACCAGCGTAATCGGTCCGACCAAGTTGCCGCGGTTGCTGGCGTAGACGTGCAGTTCCTCGCGCAGCGTGTCAATGCAGACCTCGAGATCCTCGATAATCGGATCGGACTCCTCCTGGTCGTTGAAGGTCTTCTCCTTGGTCCCCGCGACGTCGTGCTTGGCAAGGTAGTAGAGCGAACGAATTGAGGCGGTCTTGTTCTCCTCAATCAAGGTCTTGCACTGGGCGGCAATGAGCAGAGTCTGCATGAACTTCTTGGCCATGCTCTTGTCGAAGAAGTGCCGCGACTGCGTGGCCCCGCCCATCTCGATGATCGCCCGCTTGGGATCGAAACGGACGTTGGAGAGAGCCCGGATGGGGATGTCGAAGTTCGGGTCCTTCTTCCTGGCCGCGGCGGCGATGACCATCTCGGCGAGGCTCTCGATTTTCTTGGTCGTGACCGCAGCCTCGGAACCAGTGCGAGTGGTCCGCCGATCCGTGCCGGTTTTCCCGGGCGTCGTCTGTTTCTTCGCCAATGGGGCTCCTCCTTGAGCGTTAGAGTTCGTGCCGCGCCCTGGGCACGTTCTTGCCCGCCGTCCGTCCGGAGCGCCTCCTCGTGCCCGCTTTGGAGCGCGCGTGATGCGCTCCCGGGCCACCCGAACGGTACGGCGATCAGGCGAATCGTGATACCGATGATCACGCTCCGGGTGGCTATTATACCCACCTCATCACCGGGGTGAATGAGCCCGGGATTCCCGAGGCAGGCTCGCTCAGGAAGCACTCCTCTCCACGGCCATCAGCGCTGCCCCAGAAACGCGGACAAGGAGCGGCATAGGAGCACGCTCCGGGGGTGGTCGCGGATCCACGGTCGGGCCGACGGCGTTCAAGGGTCCGCATTCGCTCCCGCTCCTGACGGAACAGCACCCCAGACGTCGAGCAAGGATGATTGACCTTGACTCAATTCGGTCTGGCTTTATAATGCAGGAAGAGTAGGCTGGCTGTGGTGAGGCTGACAGCCTAAGGCGGAGATATGACGGCGGCCTCCGGGAGGGAGTGCCGGTCTACCTGCAGGCCGGCAAGCGAGGGGGCACCGGCCGGCGGCATCCTGTGTGGTTTCTGTGCCGCGTCTCGTGCGGGTCGCGTGGCGTGCTGCCTGCCCCATGGGCGGCGGCAATGCTTAGCCACCGTCCGTGACCGGGAATGTCGAACGCGACGCCCGGCCCGGGGGCAGGTCTGCGCCGACGACTCGCGGCCATGGCGCCGTCCGACGAGACCGGCCCGCCAGAGGCTGGGTAGCCTGCACCTCGGCGACTCCCCGCATGGAGGAGACTCGATGAATGGGGCGGCAAGAGCAGTCGCGTTCTGCGGTCTGATGGCCCCGCTGGTTTATGCGGCAAGTGCCTGGGCCGCACCGCTGCTGACCCCCGGCGATTTCGTCATCGCGATCGACCTTGATCCGGACGGCACGACCAGCAGATATCCGGCCAAGGAGGCGCCGGCGATGGCGTGCGACGCCCTCCTGAACACCAAGTATCTGAACTACTCCATGGAGAACTCGGGGCTCATCATCACGCCGGCATCGGGGCCGTCGATTGTCCAGAGCATCCGATTCTCGACTGCAAACGATCATGAGGAACGCGATCCCGCTTCGTACGAGCTCTATGGGACCAACGCCGCGATTACCAGCACCGACAACAGCGACGGTGAACAGGAGAGCTGGACGTTGATCGCGTCGGGAACGCTGGCACTTCCCAGTGCAAGACAGGCGGTCGATCGGGCGATGGATTTCACCAACACCGCCAGCTACACCTCGTACAAGGTCATCTTCCCCACACTCAAGCGCATCACCACGCCCAACTCCATGCAGATCGCCGAGATCGAGTTGTTTACCGGCGCCGGAGGAACCGGCAACCCCGTGCTCGGCGCCGGCGGAACAGTCCTGGGCATCGACCGCGATCTCCTGCCACAGAGCTCATACCCGGCAGGCGAGGTTCCGGCATTCGCCATCGACAATCGGCCCAACAAGTACCTGAATTACGGCAAGGCCAACACCGGCCTGATCGTGGCCCCCTGGGTCGGTCCGACCATGGTCACGTCCCTGCAGATCATGACTGCCAACGATGACGTCAACCGAGACCCCTCGACTTACGCTCTGTACGGCACCAACGATGCGATTCTGAGCACGGACAACAGCCGGGGCAACAGGGAAAACTGGACGCTGATCGCCGCCGGTGATCTGACCCTTCCGGCCGACCGCAACGTTCTGGCGCCGGCAGTGACGTTCGAGAACGCCATGCCCTATCTCGCCTATCGCCTGGTGTTTCCGACGCTGCGCGACGCGGTGGCCGCCAACTCCATGCAGATCGGCGAAGTCCGGTTCTTCGGGACGGTGATCGAGGCATTGCCCACCCCCCTCCTGGCCCCCGGCGATCCGATCCTCGCAGTCGACTCGGACCTAGACACCTCAATGAGCAGCTATCCTGAGGCCGAGACACCAAGCTGCGCCATCGACCGCTCGCTGGCCAAATACCTCAACTTCGGCATGGCGAACTCGGGCTTCATTGTCACGCCCGCGGCCGGCCGGACGATCGTCAACACGATTCGGATGACCAGCGCCAACGACTGGAGCGCCCGCGACCCCATCATGTGGACGCTGTACGGCACCCTGGACGCGGTGGCCAGCACCGACAACAGCCATGGCGACGCAGAGCAATGGACGCTGATTGCATCCGGTGCAAGCGGTCTGTCGACCGACCGCAACCGCCTGGGAGCACCAGTTTCCTTCGGGAATACCGCGGCATACGACTCCTACAAGCTGGTCTTCAGCCAACTGCGCGACCCGGGAACGGCCAACTCCGTGCAGGTGGCCGAGATCCAGTTCTACGGCACCATCCTGGGCTGCCCAGCACCTTTCGCCGATGCCGACGGGGACGGCGATGTCGATCAGGTGGACTTCGGCGAATACCAGGCCTGCTTCACCGGCCAGGGCGGCGCCAACTCGACCTACGAATGCCGGTGCTTCGACCGGGACAACGACGGCGACATCGACATCGTGGACTTCGCTAAGTTCCAGAAGTGCGCGACCGGACCGGCGGTCACCTGGACCCAGGATCTCCTGCCGGACTGCGCCCCGTGATGATCGGGCCGGCCGACAGCGGCCGGACGGGCGGACGGAAGGCCACCGGCGGTGCGTGCCACCCGTGGCCGCTCGTCATGGTCTTCGATCACCGAACCGGGGTCCCCGCACCGGGCTTCAACCCGCTCGCTGGAACAACTCGCCGGCCGGCTCGGCGTCGCGGTTGACGACCACGGTGTTCTCGCCGAGATCTTCGCCGTCGTCGTCATCTCGAATTGGCCGGCCGTGCTCGTCCAGCCGCTCGTCCGCCCGGCAGGTCACCTTCTGCGCGATGGCCACGAGATTGCCGGTCAGTTCCTCGCGATTGATCCGCTTGATGACCGCGCAGGCATCGACTACTTCCTTGATATAGCGCTCGAAGACGCTTCGCCGTTCACCCTCGTACTTCTGCTTGCGCCGGCGGTTGAGGTAGCTGGAGAGTCTCCGCCCGCACTCCTGCAGGCCAAGCTTGATCTCCTGGCGAATCTCGTCGTAGTCGGCAATGGCCTCCTTGGACTCAGAAGTGAAAGGCACCCAGACGCTGGCCATGTGGACCATAACCACCAGGGGAGCCTGGGGCAGAGCCCCGCTGCTCTGCGACAGGCCGTAGCGCCGCCAGTCAAGATCGAGCACGGCCTTGTAGATGCAGCACGCCGACTGCTGATAGAGCAACGGCACGCGATTGGCGAACCGGATCACTCGGGTGGTTGGAGTGTTGCGCGAATCGTTGCCGTTGACGACCTTGCCTCGGCTGACCTTGACTTCTTCGACCGGGGCCGCCTCCGCTTGTTTGGGATCGGCCCCCAGCTCGCCGCCGTAGGCCAGACCGACTTCCATCTGGAACGGGTTGCCCCGATAGACGGCCGGCGGACGGGTCGAGGCGGTGAAGAACTCGGCCCTCACGCCCTTAAGCAGGCCGGCCAGGATCTGCTCCGCCCCGATCGGCGAGAGGCAGTTGGTCGGCGGGGCCATGAACCTGGTCTTCTGAACGGCCTCGTACAGTTTCTCCGCCTCCTGGCGGGCAATCCGCTTGGGGTGTGCCCGGGGATTGAGCTTGGCGGCATGACAGATCTGTTCGGCGGTCTGAGACCCGACTCGACAGAACTCGCTCTGCAGGAAACCACTCAGCCAGTGCGAACCGGTCTCGTGAAGCATCTTGATGAGCATGCCCAGTTCCACCCCCAGCGGATGCGGCTTGATCTCGGTGGGCTGGGTGGGAACGGTGAGCGTTCCCCGGTCGAAGAGCTGACGCTCGCCAACCGGGGGCGTGTAGATGAACTTCGCGTGGGGGTTGGCGATCGCGGTCTGTTCCATGTACTCGTCGACCGACTGGCGGCCCTTGTTGTAGGAACCGACCAGCTCGATCTCGACCTGGGTGCCGTGGTCCCATTCGACCTGCCGGCTCTCGTCCTTGACGATGTTGGGCTCGTTCTTCTTGGTGTCGATCTGGATTTCGTAGTAATGAGCCTCCTTCTTCGGTGAGGTCCGCGAGGTCACCTTGATGCTCTTGCCGGTGGTCAGCAGGCCGTACATGCCCGCCGCGGAAATACCGATGCCCTGCTGGCCGCGCGACATCTTGAGGCGGTGGAACTTCGACCCGTACAACAGCTTGCCAAACACGTTGGGGATCTGCTGTTTGACGATGCCGGGGCCGTTATCATTGACGACGACCCGATAGCGCTCTTCCGCGGTCTGAACGAGGGTCACCTCGATCTCGGGCAGGAAACCGGCCTCCTCGCAGGCGTCCAGGGCGTTGTCCACCGCCTCCTTGACGCACATCAGCAGGGCCTTCCGCTTGTTGTCGAAGCCGAGCAGGTGCCGGTTCTTGGCGAAGAACTCGGAGACGCTGATGTTCCGCTGCTGCTTGGCCATACTCTCGGCCGTCGCCCGGGCAGCGCCCGCCTTGCCGGACCGAGCGAATACCGACTCGACGGTCAGGGCCTCAGGTGAGGCGGACGCGGGTGGAGTGGACCCGGTCGCGGCGACGGCCTTGGGAGCCGTCACCGACTTGCCCGAGGTCGGGCCACTCCTCGTCGGCGCCGCAGCCGGCTTGCCGGCGGGCCTGGCCGGAGTCTTCTTCTCGGTCTTCTTCGTGGATGCCATGGACCCGCAAGCGGCCGATTTCCCGGCCTTCTCCCCCCCTGCAGCGAATGAAAACGACAACTGTTTACCTTCGGTGGATGCCATCTCTGTCATAGTGTAAACCCGCCATCCATGGTCACCGGGCCCAACCTTCCTGGCACGCCGTCAAGACACTATGATACGTCCGGCCGGGCAGTGTGCAAAGGCCAGGCACGGGCGCCACGGACGAACGGGGAGCACTCGGTCTCCCCCGGGATGTCGCGAACGCATCCGGTTCTATATCGTCCGTATGGCGATCTCCGCTTGACCCTCTTCCTGCCCGCGGAAAGGCGCCCCTCGATGCGACGTGCGGCTCTCTCTCTCGTGCTGTTCTGCGCTTCGTTCCCGCTCCTGCCCTCTTCAACCACCCTGCTGGCCCAGGACTCCGCCACCATCCCGACGATTTCCTGGAAAGACGCGGGCAATTACGTGGACAAAGAGGTCAACGTCGTCGGCCGGATCGTTCGGGCGACGCGCGGTCGTTCCGGGCAGTACTACCTGAACTTCGTGGAAAACTGGAAGGGCACGCTGTCCATCTACATTCCCAGAAACGCGGCCGCCCGGTTCGACCCTAACCCGGAGGACCTCTTCAAGGGCAAGACCATCAAGGTGCGCGGGCTCATCTACCTGTTCAAAGAGAACAACACCGACGAGCTGAATCTCAAAGTCGAGGACCCCAAGGCCATCGTAATCGTCCCCGGCGACAGTTCCTCGGCCGGTGAACCGGAAGCAACGGCTCACCCCTCCAATGGATCCTCCAGCCCGAACACACCCGCCTCCGCCAGCAGCAGCCAAGCGGTTCGGGCGGAGGAGTACCTGCCGACGATCGGCGTGGCCCATGCGGGCGACTTCTTGGAGCAGGAGGTTTTCGTCATCGGCAAGATCGGGGGCAGCAGACAGGTCGCGGCTGGCCATCTCAACCTGGACCTTCAGGACGAGCAGGGCCACACCCTGAAGGTGTTCATCCGCAGGAAGTACCTGCCCAACTTCCCCGCGTCCCCGGCCCAGCTGTACGCGGGCAAGGTGGTGAGGATCCGCGGACGGCTGTATCTGTTTGAGAACAAACCGGACCTGCCCATCACCCATCCCGGCCAGGTAAGGGTCCTGCCTGATGATGCCAAGCCGCCCACCGAACCGCAATGGCCCATTCGCATCAAGCCCGCAATGAGCGCCGCGCCCGGCGCGGAAATCACCGTCGGCTCCTACAACCTGCTGAACCTGTTCGACGACGTGGACGACCCCTACTACGCGGATGACATCCTTGACGCCAAGCCCCGTCATGAGCTGGAGGCCCTGGCCACATCGATCCGCAAGCTCAACGCCGATGTGCTCGCGGTGGCGGAGGTGGAGAACCGCGGCATCCTGGAGACCTTTGCGCGGAGGTTCCTGCCGGACATGGGCTACGAACCGGTATTGATCGAGGGCAACGACGACCGGGGTATCGACGTCGGTGTCCTGTCGCGGCTTCCTGTCGGACGAGTAATCAGCCACCGCCATCTGCGATTCAAGGATGCCGACGGCAAGGTCTCGCGATTTCGACGTGATCTGCTGCAAGTGCGGATCGAGCCGCCGGGCGGTACGCCGTTCGACGTCTTCGTCGTCCACCTCAAGAGCAAGGGCGGTGTGGAGGAGGGCGGAATCGAGACCCGGACGGCCGAGGCCCGCGAGATCCGACGAATCCTCGATGACCTCCTCAAACGCGAGTCGCAGGCCCTCTTCGTGCTCTGCGGCGACTTCAACGATACGCTCGACAGCGAGCCGCTCATGAGTATCCTCGGCAAGGGCGCCACCCAGTTGGCCAGCTTCGTCAACGATCTGCCGCCGGACAACCGCGTGACCTTCAACCAGACGCCCCACCTGTCAATGATCGACTTCATCCTGGCTTCGCCGGGCATGGCCGGCCGGTACGTCGCCAAATCATACGGCATCCTGCCAGGGAGCCCTGAGACAAGCGGATCGGACCACAACCCGGTGTTCGCCCGCTTCAGAGTCGGACGCCCCAGGTGACGGCCGCGGAAGCCTGCAGTGAGGTGACGATGAAAACGAACCGGCCTCTGAGACTCGCCTGCATCGGCTGCGGCGCCCGCGCCCAGACGTACACGCAACTGGCCGCGGGCAATCCCAACCGGTTTCAGATCGTCGCCGGCGCGGACCCGGTGCCGGAGCGCGTCGAGAAGATCCGGCGTACGTCGGCCAACCCGGCATTCCGCGGCTTCCCCAGCGCCGAAGCGATCCTGGCCGCCGGCAGAATCGCCGACGTCATGATCGTCGCCACGCAAGACAACTCCCATTTCGAGCACTGCCAAGGCGCCCTACAGCTCGGCTACAACGTGCTCCTCGAAAAGCCCATTGCCACCCGAGCGGCCCAGGTGCTCGCCGTCGAGCGGCTGGCCAGCCAAGTTCGCAAGCGCGTGATGGTTTGTTTCGTCCTGCGCTTTGCCGCGTTCTACCGCAAAGTGAAGGACATCATCGACTCGGGCGCACTGGGCGAGCTGGTTTCCATCCAGGCCAACGAAGGCGTCAATCCGTGGCACCAGGCACACTCCTTCGTGCGTGGGCACTGGTCGGTCGTGAACAAGAGCTCGCCGATGATTCTCTCCAAGTGCTGCCACGATACCGACATTGTTCACTGGCTGGCGGGACGGCGCTGCACCCGGGTTGCGAGCTTCGGCAGTCTGGAGTTCTTCCGACCGGAATGCGCGCCCGCCGAGGCACCCGCCCGATGCACCGACGGTTGCCCGGCAGGCGACTCCTGCCCCTACAACGCCCTCCGCTATACCAGCGACCTACGCTTCCCCTGGCTGCCGATGGTGTATGACCGGGCACAGGAAGCGAGTGCCGATGAGATCACCGCCTGGCTGCGGACCAGTCCGTGGGGCCGCTGTGCGTATCGCTGCGACAACGACGCGGTGGACCGGCAGGTCCTGGCGATGGAGTTCGAGGGCGGCGTCACCGGCACGTTCACGATGACGGCGTTCGCCACCGGGCGGCATGTCGAGATCTGCGGCACACGCGGCGTACTGAAAGGTGGTGAGAGCTTCCGGCAGCATTTCGACACCCACCTCGTCCTGCTGCCGCACGAAGGCGAACCGGTGCGGTATACCGTGCAGGCCGAGGACGGTGGTTATGAGTTGCACGGCGGCGGCGACGCGGGACTGGTCAACGCCCTCTACGACGAGATGACCAAGCCGCTCGACGCGCCGCTGGAGGCCGGGCTCGATTCGACCGTCCACAGCCACATGATCGCCTTCGCGGCGGAGGAATCGCGGCTCGCGGGGCGAGTTGTGATTCTGGAAGAGTTCGAACGGACCCACGGCAAGGACGCATGACGTCTCCTTGCCGAAGCTAAACCAGCGCCATGAGCAGCGAGCGACTCACCTCGAAGCAGCTTGTCCAGCGCGTCCTGCAGGGCCTCGAAACCCCGCGCGTGCCAGCTGGGCCGCTGGCGGTGCATTTCTGCGCCGCCCAGGCAGGCTACACGCTCCGACAATACACAACCGATCCACAGGCCCTGGCCGACTCGGTGATTCGCTACCACGAGCGGTTTCGGCCGGACGCCGTCTGGCTTTCTGCCGACACCTGGGTCAGCGCCGAGGCCATGGGCGCGCGGGTGGGAGCAACCGGCGACGACCAACCCTTCGGCGGGATGGGCGAACCCCGGATCCGAACAGCGGCTGACTTCGATCGCATCCCGGCGCCGGATGTCGCTGCGCAGGGTCGCTACCCGCTGATGCTCGAGGCCCTGACCCGCATTCGTGATGCGCTGGGCGAGCAGGTCTTCATCGTCGCTTGTCTCGATCAGTATCCCTTCTCCCTCGCCTGCGCGCTCATGGGCCTTGAGCGAGTCATGCTCATGCTGAAGGACGATCCGGGGATGGTCGAGGCCCTGGTGGAACGGTGTCTGGAATACGGCCTGGCCTACGGGCGTGCCCTCAACGAGGCCGGCGCCGATCTGCTCAGCGGCGGGGATTCGCCGGCCGGGCTGCTGGGGCCCAGGCTCTACCGCGAGTTCGCCCTGCCCTACGAGCGTCGGCTGATCGCCGGGCTGAAGTCGGCGACCGGAAAACCCGTCTCGCTCCACATCTGCGGTGACGCCACGCCGATCCTGGCCGACATGGCCGCGTCGGGCGCTGACGTGCTGGAGATTGACCATCGGGTGGACCTCGCCAACGCGTGCCGGATTGTGGGTCCCGACATGGCGTTGTGGGGCAATCTCGATCCGGTCGGCGTGCTCTTGCAGGCCAGCGCGGAGCAAGTCCGGCAAGCCGGCCGCCGGGCGGTGGACACAGTCCGGGCTTGTGGACACAGGCGCTTCGTGCTGAGTTCGGGCTGCACGCTGGCACCGGGAACGCCCGGCGACAACCTCCACGCCATGCTGCATCGGATCGCTTGACCGACCGCAACACACGCCCAAGCAGAGCCGAAGGGTTTCCTGCTGGATCTGCGCATCCGCAGATCGAGTCCGCTCCTTAGACCACAGTTCGGCTGAACGTATCTATCGGATCGCGTCGCGAGGGGAAAGATCAGTGCACGCGTCACGAGTCGCACACTGATCGCCGAGGAAGTAGACGAAGAAGTCGCTCTTTCCCACTTGCCGCCATCCCGACGGAGACTCCACCGGCTGGCCCCAGGGGCTTTCCGACGATCTGAATCGCCGGGTAACGATCGCGGAGGCACCCGCCTTGGCAAAAGTACCGTTGATTTCCGATCGCACGCTGTCACCGGCCAGCCAGTAACTGTCGCGGGGGCGGACCTCGGCGATGATGCGTGCCTGGGCCAGTCGAGCCCAGTAGGAATACCACGCGGTCGATGAGCCCACGTGGGCCACCCGGTCTCCCGGCCGGAGCCCCATCGCCTGCAGACCCTGGGCGACGTGCCACTGCGAATGAGGAATCGCACCGCCATCCCCTCGCAGATCACGCAGCGCCAACTTGAACGAAACCACAGACCGCCAGCCGAGTCCGAGGCCGAGCACCACCAGGGCCAGCACGCACACCACCCGAACCAGGCCTCTGGGGGGACACGAATCCCTGAGACTGATTGCCACAAACAACCCACCCCACAGCAGCATCACGAACCCACCCAGATACCGCGTCTCGACCACGACCAGCCCATACATGGCCATGGCCGCCAAAGGCGGAGCCAGAATCCACCACTGCCGGATCAGGCTTTGCCCCACCGCCAGACCGGTCGAAGACACGGCCAGCAACACGATGACGCCGAACGTCACCACTCCCATCTGGGCGACGAACATGTCCGCATAGGTCTCAAGCGATGCCTTCATCGTCGCGATCTGACCGGCCACGTTGACGAAGGGAACGACTCCGCCCCACCAATGCGAGGGATCGTACCACAACGGAAACGAGCCGGGCAGTGGGGTAGCGAACTCGTAGGCCACGAGCCGGCAGCCCCCCGGCGTCGGAGGCGGCCGATCGTAGATCAGACGTGGGGCCTCCGGCACTTCCGACACCGCCATGTGGCCGTGCCAGAAGTCCCATGAGGGCACGTTATCCACATAGAGTACGTAGCTGGTTCGGCCGGCATCGCCCCAGGAAAGCCGCCCCTTGGCGCTCGACAAGCCCCAGATCCAGGGCCCGGCGACGAGCAAGAGTCCGAGCAGGCCGGCCGCAGCGCGCGGAACAACCCGCCGCCGCGGCCGATCGCAGAACACCGCGGCGACCAGGAACACAACCGCGAGGGGCAGCATGGCCGCCTTGGTCAGGTACCCGAGACCGAGAAGAATACCCAGAACCAGGAACCGGGCAATGCTGCCCTTGCCGTCGCGAATCCGAACGAGCACGCCTGCGGCCAGGTAAATCCACACGGCCAGACACAGATCAGGTGTCACCCGGTGCATCCCGATCAAGACCAGGGAACACCAGATGAACAAGGTGTAGCCGAGGGTCCACCAGGCCCAATCTGGCAAACCACCGCCCTGGCCGACGGGCTTGGCCGAGCACATCGCCTGACCGTGGCGTACCAACCCGGCCCAGAAGTAGTGAAATCCACCCATCGAACAGGCCAGGAGCACGACGCCGAGCAGGTGGGCCAAAGTCGCTTCCGCGTACAACGACGGCCGCATGATCAACTTGGTGATGGCGATCAGCCAGGGGTAGAAGGGGCTCCAATGACCGGTCCAGATGTGGGCCCAGTCGCGACGGAGATAAGTGTCGGCGATCTCCATGTAGGAGATGCTGTCGGTATCCATGGCATGGCGAACGGACCAGGCGTGCACCACGCCCAGGGCCAACGTGAGGATCCACATCGGGACGACGTATGGCCAGCAGCGCACCGACGATGCTGCGGGCAGCGACGGCCTGGTCGGGTTGACCGGGTCCGCCATACTCATTCCGCCGCCTCATCCATGACCTCGTGTGCGGAACGTGCAACCATGCAGACTTTATCGGCCGGACGCGTGCATCATTGCAGCTGCCCCGGTTCCGCAACACCCCCCCACTCTCTGACCGGCGGGCAACTCTCTCGAAGACATGGTCCGATAATTGATCGCCTCACCCGAGGCAAGACAAGCCTGAGATTGCGGGCCTTACGACAGTCGCCCGGTGGCCGGCGCCTTCGGGCTCGCCGTCCAAGGTCCGTTAACTCAAGTTGGGGATCACCCTTTCCGACAGACTACGCACGCCTTCTGCGCGCGCTGCATGGCCGGGCCGAGGATCGCTCGGGAAGCGTCGTTTGCGGCACCAAGTGCCCCGCGGAGCCATGATGTCAGTCGGTACCGTCGCCAATGTCGCCCTGTTCGATCCGGCTCGTGGAGCGCCCTCGGCGATCAGGAGCGAGCAACTCGAAAGCGGGATTCGAAGCCACCGCGCCTGGGATGCTCGAAGTCGCTACTATCATCAGCAGCTACGCCGCGTCTTCCAGACGCATATCCCTCCCGGCTCGCGTGTTCTCGAGATTGGCTGCGGCATCGGTGACCTCCTGGCCGACCTGAGGCCATCATGCGGTGTGGGCGTCGAGTTCTCCCCGGCGCTGGTCGATTGTGCCCGCAGGGCCCATCCCGAGCTCGACTTCTGTCTCGCATCTGAGGATCGACTCGAGTTCTCCGAGCAATTCGACTACATCGTCCTGGCGAACTCCATCGGATCGCTCAAGGATATTCAGTCCGTACTGGGCCGGCTCCGATCGGCATGCGGTCCTCACACCCGGGTCGTCATCGCCTACTTCAACGCCCTCTGGGAACCGATCCTCAACCTTGCGACCCTCCTCGGTCTCCGCCGGGAAGCCAAGGGGCTCAACTGGCTGTCGGTTCAGGATGTCCGCAGCCTGTGTGGACTCAGCGGTTTCGATATCACCCGGGAAACGACCGAAATCCTGATCCCCAAGGGAATCCCGCTTCTCTCGACGCTGGTCAATCGCGTGCTGGCACGCCTGTGGCCACTGACCTGTGTGAATCTGGTGACTGTGTTTGTCGCCCGCGCGGTGATGCCGCCGGAAAAGGCCGACCGGTTGACCGTCAGCGTGATCATTCCAACCCGCGACGAGCGCGGCAACATCCGCGACGCCGTAGAGCGAACTCCCGACATGGGTGCGCACACCGAACTGATCTTCGTCGACGGCGGCAGCACCGATGGAACGGTCGCCGAAATCGAGACCCTGCGGGCCGCCCATCCCGAGCGAGACATCAAGCTGATCCATCAGGGCTCGGGGCACGGCAAAGGGGACGCGGTCCGCAAAGGCTTCGCCGTCGCCCGCGGTGACGTCCTCATGATTCTTGACTCCGATCTGACCGTGGCCCCGGAAGACATGCCCAAGTTCTTCGAGGTCATCGCCTCGGGCCAGGCCGAGTTCGTCAACGGCAGCCGACTCGTCTATCCAATGGAAGCCCAGGCCATGCGCTTCCTCAACAAGTGCGCGAACCGCTTCTTCGGCATCTTGTTCTCGTGGCTGCTGAACCTGCGCATCCGCGACACCCTCTGCGGAAGCAAAGCCCTTCTGCGACGCAACTACCAGACCATCGCCCGCAACCGCCACTACTTCGGCGAGTCCGATCCCTTCGGTGATTTCGACCTGATCTTCGGAGCGGCCAAGGCGGGCCTGAAGTTCATCGAAGTGCCGGTGCGATACGGAGCACGGCGCTATGGCCAGATCAAGATCCGCCGGTTTCGCGACGGTTTTCTGCTCCTGCGGATGAGCCTGGTCGCCCTCAGGAAACTCAAAATGTACTGAACTGGTCACCGGCTTTGGACCCCGTCATGGCGTGCACGTGTACAGAGAATCGGTCTTTCGCCGAAGCGCTGCCCGCTCCCGCCTCCGGCCATCCGTACCTTGACCGGCTTCGCCGACATCGCCGGATGTGGGACAGCAAGCCCGCGGTGCGGGCCCAGTATCGCTACTGGTATCGCTTGGTCACCGCCCAGCTGGCCAACCTGTCACCTTCCATCGAACTGGGCTGCGGGTGCGGCAATTTCAAGGGCTGCTATCCGGAGGTGCTAGCCACTGATGCCATGCCTACACCATGGTGTGATCGGGTGGTCGACGCCTGCCACATGAACTTCGAGGATGATTCGGTCGGCAATCTGGTGATGTTCGACGTCCTGCATCACATCCCCGAACCGCTCCGGGTTTTCGAGGAAGCGTCGCGCGTGCTGCGGCCCAGCGGACGAATCGTCGTCGTTGAACCGCTCCTGACCGCCTGGTCGCGCATTGTCTACCGTTTCCATCACGAGTCTATCGATGAGACCAGCGATCTGTTCAACGTGCCCGCCCCACCCCCTTCGTCCGCGGACTACGCGAACGCCGCAACGGCCACCCTTTTCTTCCACAGGCACCGCGAGGCCTTTCTGCAGCACGTCCCACGACTCCGCTGGGTCTCTGACCAGGCGTTCTCCTGCCTGGCCTATCCCCTCACCGGAGGTTTCCGGCCCTTCTGCCTCATCCCCGCATGCGCGGTGAACGCCCTGAGCCGAGCCGAGGGTTTCGTGATCTCGCGATGGCGCTGCCGCTTCCTGGCACTCCGGACCCTGATCGTGCTGGAAAAGCGGGAATGAAGACACGAACGGCGGGCAGAGATAAGAAGTCTTAGTGCCCCTTCAGGCTCTTCAAGCCAGAAACGCTGTTCCGCGAGGACTGCGAGCCGGCGGCGAGCCCGAAGAACCGTAATCCATTTCCAAACATGATCTTACGAGGAGACAAATCCCTCCCGCCCCACCAACGTTGCCGGGGCGCAAGCCTCCCCGCCCGCAAACATTGCCCTCCCACATGGAAAGGGGTATAGCCATGGACAAGCCCTGTTCAAGGAGGAACACCCGTGGCTCAACGATCGTTCAAGGCACTTGCCGTCGCGCTCATCATTCTGAATGGTCTGGGACTGCTCTGGATCCGGCACGAGCTGCTCGCTCGCGGCTCCGGCCGGGCCCGGATCCTGTCCGCTCTGCCCGGACGGAATGTGGCCAGGACCGACCGGCTCAGTCTGGTTTTTGACGAGCCGATCGCGGCGGCTGCCCTCCTTGGACAACGACTCGAGCGGCAGCCGTTCGCGATCTCGCCACCGGTCGCCGGGCACTGGACGTGGTCACAGCCGGACCGGCTCGACTTCGTGCTGGACAAGCCTCTGGCACCCGGTCGGGTGTTCAAGGTCAAGGCGGCAAGCGACCTGGAGAGCCAGATCGGCCGCCGGATCATCGGACCGACCGAATTCCGCTACGAGACCGGGGCACTCCTGGTCACCTTCTGCGACTTCTACAGCGCGGACAAGGAGAGTGTCTCGCTGCAGCTGACTTTCAACCAGCCGGTGAATCCGAAAGACCTGGCCAGGAATCTGGAGCTCAAGCCGGTCGGCAGTCTGAATCCGTACGGGGTGGGGTCGGAACTGCCCGGCGCGCCCGGCGAGGCGATGAAGCTGACCATACTCACTCGCGAGACCACCGATCGGATCATCGTGCGTTGCCCGCGCCCACGAACCGACAAGATCGAGGCATCGGTGAGAGCGGGATTGATCGGTTCAGGAGGGGAGTTGCCGCTGGCCGCGAACTTCACCCGCCAAGTCGATATTCCTGCCGTCTTCGCCCTCATGCGGGCAGAAACCGGCACACCCACGCTGGACAATGCACCCAGCGTGCGGCTCGACTTCTCCTCGCCGCTGGCCCGGCGCCAGCCGACGCCCAAGGTCCACGTCGAACCGCCAGTCCCCGACTTGCGGCCGCAAATCAACAGCTATGGCGGAGGGATGTTGCTGACCGGTTCATTCCAGTGCGGCACACCGTACCGGGTCACGGTTGGGGCCGAGGCGCAATCCGAAAACGGCCTTCAACTTGGCCACGACCAGACGGTCTCCTTCCAGATCCCCGAATATGAACCCGGTGTGAACTTCCCAAGAACACGCGGCATTCTGGCCCCCGGCGGCAACCTGGAACTCGACCTCGAAGCGGTCAACGCCGCGAACCTCGACATTGCCGTCACCCGTGTCTACCAGAACAACCTCGTGAGCCACGCCCGCGGCGACAACCGGGACGCGACCTCCAAGAGCATGGCTCGTAAGACCCTCGCCCTTCAGCTCGAACGCAACAAGCCCACCAAACTGGCCCTGGAACTCCGCACGCTCATCGACGGATGGCCGGGCGTGTACTGGATCTCGGCCACCGTCAAGGAACGCTCCTGGTCACATGCGTCCAGCATCGTGGCGATCAGCGACTTGGGATTGACCCGCAAACGAGACCGGGACGGCTACCTCGTCTGGGTCACTTCGCTCAAGACCGCTCGGCCGGTGCCCGGGGCCGAGGTAGCGGCCATGACCTACAACAACCAGGTGCTCGCCACGGCCACGACCGGCGCCGACGGTCTCGCTCGACTCTCCATCAAGGAGAACCACCCCGACGGACAACCCTGGTTGCTCACCGCCCGACTCGGCGACGACCTCAACTTCATGACCCAGGATAACCATGACTGGCTGCTCGAGCAGGCCGATACCGGCGGGCGCGAATACCCGGTCAACTACGACGTCATGATGTACACCGAGCGAGGTGTCTACCGGCCGGGCCAGACCGTCCACCTCACCGGCCTGGTTCGTGACGAATCCGGCCGGATACCGCCACCGTTTCCGCTCGATGTCACCGTCAAACGCTTGGATGGCAAGGTCGTCCAGGTGCTCAGGGTGACTCCCGACCCGCAGAAGCAAGGCTTCTTCCAGGTGGACTTCGTCACCCGAGATGACGGCATGCTCGGCAGGCACACGTTCACGGCCACCTTGCCGGGAGCCGCCAAGGCCCTGGGGCAAACCGACACCATTGTCGCGGACTTCGCCCCGGTCCGGATGGAGGTCACCGCCCGACCATCCAAGGAGACCTTCCTCGCCAATGACATGCCCACCATCGAGGCCCGGGCCCGCTACCTGTTCGGCCAGCCCGCCTCCGGTCTGCCGATCACCACATCCGGCGAATACCGCCGGGTGTCATTCAGATCCAAAAGCATGCCCGACTACACGTTCACCGACCCGAACGAGGGCAGAGAGGTGCGAGTCCTCGAGATCGAGGCCCAACTCGACAAGGAGGGACAAGCCAGAATCGAAGTACCCCTCTCTCGCCGAAAGCCCGTTGCGGCCACGTCACCCGCGGCTTCGCCGCCCACCAATCCAGGCGATACGGGGGCCGGCGAACCCGCGGAGGATAGGGAGACCCAGGCATCCGACGATGAGGGGGATGACTCCGCAGACCCTGATACCGAGGACAAGTCAGACAGCGAGGGCGGAGACCAGGCCAAGCCAGGCTTGATCGCCGGCCTGTGGGAAGGCTCCTTCTCCGTGACCGTCACTGAACCCGGGAGCCGCTCCGTTTCCGAGCACGTCACCCTGCGACTCAACACGATCAACCGGCACCTCGGCCTCAAGCTGCCCGGCAAGCTGGTGCCGACCGGCAGGCCGGTGCCGGTCAGCTACGTTCAGATGACCGGCGACGACAAGCCCGCCGAGCCGGCCCCTTTCCGCTTCACGCTCCATCGAATCGAGCGCGACTACGCCCTGAAGATCGTCAATCACCGGACTGTCTGGCAAACAACCGAACATCTCATCCAGGTAGCCGAGGGCGAGATCGACCCATCCAAGGGCGAGCCGAACGACTCGAGCTTCTCGATCACGTGCGCGTCGCCAGGTCCCCACCGGCTCATCGTCGTCGACAGCCGCTCAGCCTCCACCACGCGACTCGATTTCCACGCCACCGATAACGCCTCCGCGGATCAGATCGTTACCACCGACAACCCCGAGCAGCTCGATATCGTGCTCGATCGGCCCGACTACACGCCCGGCAGCGAAGCCCGGATTCTGGTCAAGAGCCCGTTCACCGGAACCATGCTCATCACCCTCGAAACCGATCGCGTTGTCCGCCAGCAGGTCATGGCCATGGCCAGCCCAAGCGCAGAAATCCGCTGGCAGATCCCGACCGACGTGCGCGGAGGAGCCTTCGTGACCGCCACGGTCGTCCGACCGGTCGATCCGTCCCGAGCACAGTGGCTCCCCCACCGGGCGATGGGCATGGCCCGGCTGCTCACCGACCACAAGATGCAGGAACTGCCCGTGGCCATCGACGCCCCCGCCGAACTCTTGCCCGCCGCCAAGACCACCGTGACCGTGAAGTCACCCACCTCGACCGATCCGTCGCGGCCGGCCATGCTGCATCTCTGGGCGGTGGACGAGAGCATCCTCCTGACCACGAAGTACGAGACACCCGATCCGCTGATGCACTTCTTCGAGCCACGAGAAGCGGCCGTAGCATCCTCTGACCTCTTTGACGAACTGATGCCTGATCACCGGCGAGCGGCAAGCATCCTCCGCATCGGCGGCGACGGCCATCCGAACCCCCTGGAAAAAGATGCCCCATCTGCACCCCTTCCCCTGCGGACGGCGGACGTGAGGTCCAAGACTCCGGCCGTCGTCTGGCGGACGGTGGCCTCTGTAGGCCCGGATGGCCTCACCCGGGTCGAGATGGACACCCCCGACCTGACCGGCGAACTCCGCTTGATGGCCGTCGTAGTCGACGGAGATTGCTACGGCAGTGCCGAGCGCGGACTGAAACTCGCCGCCCCGGTTCTGGTCGAGACCGGCTGGCCGCGATTTGTGGCTCCGGGTGATCGCTTCGCCGTGCCCGTCAAGATCTTCAACTCGACCGGTAAGCCGATGAAGGTCGATCTCGAAATCACACCGGCCGACGGCCCGATTGCGGTCGCCCAACCCAAACAGCCGGCTATCATGGTACCCGCGAGCCAGCCGGTGACGATTTGGCTCGACGCCGAGGCCAGGAGCATCGGCCAAGTCGCCATCCGGGTGCGAGCCGCGGGCGCCACCGAGGACGGTCAGACTCTCGCCGCCGAGAGCAGGTCCGAGTTCACCGTCCGCCCGGCAGCCGCATTCCACAGCCAGTCGCACCTGCGGAGGATCAAGGCGGGCGAGACCGTGAGCCTAAGCCCGCCGAAGGAACTTATCGCCGGCTCGGTGCGAGCCACGCTGGGGATCGACGCCCGCCCGTCGGTGCAGCTGCAACCCGCGCTCGAACAGCTCATTCAGTATCCCTACGGCTGCCTCGAGCAGGTCACCAGCCAACTCTACGCTTTGCTCCACCTGCCTGATCTGCTCGCCCAAAACGACCGGGGCGGCGAGCGTGCCCAGGAGGTCGGCCGGATGATCGATGCGGGCATCGTCCGACTGTGGTCGATGCAGACCGGATCCGGCGGCCTGTCCCTCTGGGCTCGCGAGACAAATCCCTATCTGTGGGGCAGCGCCTACGTGGGCACCTTCCTGCTCCAGGCCCGCCGCACGGGAGTCAAGGTGGATCCCCAGTTCACCGATGCGCTGGTCAGCTACCTCCAGGAGGAGCTGCAGCAGCCTTCAGGCGCGCAGGGACCGGACATGGATGACAACATGCGTGCATTACTCTGTCATGTCCTGGCCGGTTTCGATCGGCCGCCTCAGGGCTGGATGGCCCGCTTAACCGAGAAAGCCGCAAGCCTGGGCATGGCCGGCCGGGCCGATCTGGCTGCCGCCTGGATGCACAACGGCCGCAAGGATCGGGCCAGGACCATCCTGTTCGACAGCACGATGGATCAGGTCGTCACCCTCAGCACCGGCGGACGGCTCACGTCCCAAGTCCGCGAGCAGGCCGTCCTGCTCAACGCCCTGATGGACCTCGATCCCGGCCATCCATGGATCCCCACGCTCGTCCAAAGGCTCGAGACTGCCCGACGAGAGGGAACCTGGGGCACAACACTGGAGAACGCCAGCGCCCTGGCCGCCCTGGCCCGATACCAGTCACAAAACAGGCGCGAGGAGACAAGCTTCGAGGGGACGGTACGCGTCGGCAACGACAGGGAAACGGCATTCAACCACCGCAAGCCCCTGGCGATGAGGATAAGCGAGAAGGAATGGCCGGTGCAGATCGTCACCCAAGGCACGGGCGAGGTCTACCTGTCTGTGGTCTACGAGGGCCTGCTGCCGCCCACCGAAGTCAAACCGTTTGACCGACAACTCATCGTCCGCCGCAAATGGTTGAATCGTGATGGCAAGCCACTCGACGTCAAGACGCTGAAGGTCGGCGATCTGATCCACGTGGAGGTCGAACTGGCGGCCCCAACGCTCACGCACGGTGAAAGGATCGAGAACGTCTGTGTTGTCGATGCCCTCCCAGGCGGCACCGAGGCCGAGGATCCGCAGCTGGCCACGTCCGCCGTGTCAAGCGCCGACCAGGACGAGGAGGAGGCCGAATGCCGCACCGAGATCCGCGACGATCGTGTGCTGCTTTTCACGACGGCTGGCAAGAAGCCAACAGTGCATCACTACGCCGTGCGCGTCGCCGCCGCCGGCACATTCGTCGTTCCTCCAATCGAGGCGTCCTGCATGTACGATCCGCAATTTGGATCACTGAACGGAGGCGGAACGATCACGGTGCGGAAATGAGCGCGTCTTCGGGCATCGGGGGTAACGCCGGCATCTCGCCGGGGGCTCCCCACGGCTTCGAGACACCCTTCCAGTGAAGGACGATCGCCATGATCCGGCGGCTCAAGCGGTTTCTGATGGCGGCGGCGGTGCTGAGCACCTGCGGCGTGCTGCTCATGGCTGCGGGGTGGTTGCTCAGCCCCTTCCCGGTGAAACGGCTGGAGCGATGGCCGGCCAGCCCCCTGGTTACCGATCGCCACGGCCGGGAAATGCTCCGCGTGGTCGGCGACGACGAGCAGTGGCGATTCGTCGTGCCATTGGAGCGGATCTCACCGCAGCTGATCCAGGCGACCATCGCCGTCGAGGACGAGCGGTTCCTGCTGCACGGCGGCATCGACCCGCCAGCCGTGCTCCGGGCAATCGGCCAGAATCTGGGCAGCTTGCGGGTCGTCTCCGGGGCAAGCACACTGACCATGCAGATCTGCCGGATGCTCGACGACCGGCCGCGTACCTTCGCCGCTAAGATGATCGAGGCACTCCGGGCCCTGCAGTTGGAGTCGATCTACTCCAAGCAGCAGATCCTCCAGACCTACCTGAACATCGCCCCCTACGGCCATAACATCCGCGGGGTTGAGGCTGCGGCCCGAGCCTACTTCGGCAAGTCGGCCGAACAGCTCTCGCTCGGCGAGGCCGCTCTGCTGGCCGGCTTGCCGCAATCACCCAATCGCCTCCGGCCGGACCGCTCCCCAGAGAAGGCACGGGCCCGGCGCGAGATCGTCCTGCGGCGCATGGCCGAGCTTGGAATGATCGACGACCAGCAGCTTGCCCTGGCTTCGTCGGAGCCGATCCCGACGACGCTGTGCAAGGCCCCCAAGGCCGCCCCGCATGCCGCGTGGATGAGCCTCCAGCGACGACTGGGCGGGGGGCGAACGACCCTCGACCTGAGCCTCCAGTCGGAGATGGAACGGATCGCCGCCCGGCACCGACTGAAGCTGCCGCCCGGCTGCGACGTGGCCATGGTGGTGATCGACATTCCCAGCGGCGATATCCTGGCCATGGTCGGCTCGGCCGATGCAAACCACACCCGCCACGGCCAGGTCAACGGGTGCACGGCCAGGCGCAGCCCCGGTTCGACGCTCAAGCCCTTCATCTACGCCGCGGCCTTCGAGGAGCGCCTGTTATCGCCCCAATCCGTCGTCCACGATATCCCGATCGAGAGAGCCGGCTGGTCGCCCTCCAATTTCGACAAGACCTTTGCCGGCGATCTGCCCGTCGCGGATGCGCTCCGCCGGTCGCTCAACGTGCCGGCCATCATGGTAGCGGAAGGCGTGGGCCTGCCCCGCTGCCTGGGACTCATCGAAGCCGCCGGCGTCCGACTGCCCGCCAACACGCTGGCACGCGGCGGACTGGCCGTCGTCGTCGGGTCCGTCGAAATCACGCTCCTCGACCTGACCAACGCCTACGCGACGATCGGCCGGGGCGGCGTCCGACGCTCGCCACGCCTGCTCATGGATGACCCGACCGACGAGAGCCCCGCGATCGAAGCCAACGTGTGCGCGGCCATTGACGAGATCCTCTCCTCGCGGGTTCGAAGGCCACAGAGCATGGCCGAGTGGCCGGCCCATCAGGTCCCCTGGTTCGCATGGAAGACCGGCACCAGTTCCGGCCGTCGCGACGCCTGGGCCGTCGGCCACAACCGGCGATTCGCGGCCGGCGTGTGGGCCGGCCTGTTCAGCGGCGCGGGGGAGAGCCGCCTGGTCGGCGCCGGGGTGGCCGAGCCCCTGCTGGCGGACATCTTCGCGCTGCCCGCGATCCGCACGGACAAAGATCCGCTGCCAGCCAGGCCCTGGATCGTGGAACGTCCTCTGCCGCCACCACGCGAACTCGGCGAAGAGCTGGCCATCACCTCCCCGCGGAACGGGGCGACGTTCCTGGCTATGTCCGGCCAGGCCGTCATTCACCCCCGGGTGAACCGCAAGGAGAACATGACCTGGTTCCTCAACGGACGGCTCATCGGCGACAGCGCCAAACGGCTGATCCTGACTCCCGGCCAGTACGAGCTGCGTTGCGTGGATGCTTCCGGCAAGTACAGCGCGGTCGAATTCACCGTGCGATAGCGATGATCACCCAGATACGGATGCGAAGCCACTCCAGCGGCTGCTGGCCAGCCTGGAAAGGCCGACGTCGACGAAACCCGAATAAGACCGTGGCCCCAGCTGAACAGAAGGAGATCGACCCATCAACTGGCCAGAAGACGGCAGCCTGCCCTGTTCGCGGACTCAAACGAGGATATGAGTGCCCGACAATGCCGGCGCCGCTCGGGTCCGACCTCACCGTTACCGTCGGTCGTTTCCCTCGTGGCCAGGGCGCCCGCCGGCTCTGCGTCTTGCGGTGGGCGGACGCTTCCCCGCGGCCACGTCCTCCTCAAAGACCTTCTTGCGGCGAAGGATGTGGTGGTAGTGTTGAGCGAACCGGTGAGCTTCATCGCGCACCTGCTGGAGAAGACGGAGGGCGGGATCATTGCGCTGCAGGCGGATAGGCTGGCTCCGGACCTGGATGAACAACTCCTCATCCCGCTTGGCCAGAGACACGACCATCGGTGGGCGGATGTCCATATCGGCGAAGGCGGCCTGGGCGGCGTGAAGCTGGCCGAGCCCGCCGTCGATCAGGATCACATCCGGATACAGCTCCTCGCCCATGGCCGCATATCGGTAGCGGCGGTTGATTACCTCTCGAATCATCGCGCAGTCGTCGATGCCTTCGACGGTCCTGATCTTGAACCGCCGGTATCCGCTCTTGAACGGCTTGCCGTCGATAAAACAGACCAGTGAACCGCATGATTCGCCGCCCTGCAGGTTGGCGATGTCGATCCCTTCGATGGTCCGCACCGACTGCTCCAGTTCGAGAATCCTGGTCAGCTTGGCCAGCCCGTCTCGAGGATCAATGTGAAAGACCTCCGGTTGAACGTGGGTCTCTGGATCTCCGGCCAGCGACAGCGACTCCATCGCCCGGAGTTGATCGCGAAGCCGAGCCGCCTTCTCGTACTCCCGAGCGGTGGCCGAATCTTCCATCTCCTTCTGAAGCTGCCGCAGAACCACGCTTCGTTTGGAGGCCAGGAACTTCTTGAAACGCTCGATGTCCTGGCGATAGTCGTCCCTGGACACCAAGGCCGCGCACGGGCCGGAGCATCGCTTGATCGCGTGCAGCAGGCAGGGACGAAAGTGACGGCGGCTTTCATCGCCTTCCACGATGTCCATCTCGCAGGTCCGGAAACGAAACACCTTCTGCAGGGCATTGACCGCTTCGCGCAGGCCGGCCGTTCCGACGAAGGGCCCGTAGAGCTTGCTGCCCTTGAGGCGGGGCTTGCGAGTAATATAGACGCCCGGGAAGTCGTCAGAGGTGGTGATTTCGAGATACGGGAACGTCTTGTCGTCGCGGAGGCATTCGTTGTAGTACGGTTGAATGTCCTTGATCAGCCGGCTCTCGGTCAGGAGAGCATCAACCTCAGTCTCGCAATCCAGAAAATCGATGTCCGCCACCAGGCTAACCATCTGGACGATTTGTGGCCCGCGTGTGCGGAGCAGGTCGGCCGAACCCTGGAAGTAACTGCTCACCCGGCTGCGAAGGTCCTTGGCCTTGCCCACATAGAGGACCCGACCCTGGACGTCTTTGAACAGATACACCCCGGGCGATTTCGGAAGATGCCGGAGCTTCGCCAGGAACGAGCCGCCCGCAGCCGCGTGCGCCCCCTGTGGATCACCGGCCCGGGACCGGCCGATCCGACCGTCCACCCCGCCCGGCCCTTCCTCGGGAGCAGGTTTCCGGTCGTCACACGAGTCGCCCATAACCGCTTATTATAGCCGGTCGCCCTCCCACCGCCCGGTCCCAGAAAAACCAGCCTCCACGAACACCTCGACCCGGGGCGGCGGCCATATCGTACATTCCCTGAGCGACTACTCCGGAGGTCGATGCACAGTGCCCGAGGACCCAGTCATCCTGCTGGCCTGCCCTTGCGAGGTCGAGCGAAAGCTGCTGAGGCATCTGCTGGACAACGATGGCTTCAGCGTTCGCGAGGCGATCGGGGCCACGGATACCTTGTCCGACGCCGTCAACCGGCCAGATCTCATCCTGCTGGACACACTGCTCTGGGAGAAGGCCGCCATCGGAACCGCCGCAACCCTTCGCCGCGATCCTCGCACCAGCATGATCCCCCTCATCCTCTTCGGCGAACCTCCGCCGGACGCAAACAGTTCGCCACCCAGGAGCGTCGCTTGGTTTCCCCGAAAGGGATTCTCCATCGAGCTGCTGCTCGAGACGATCCGCACCCACCTGAGAAGCCGCGAGCCGTCGGCGCCGCCAGCCGCCAGTTCGGCAAACGTCCGCGTCACGACCACGGACGCCCATGTCGCCAGGCTGGACGAGAGTCCTGTTCGCCAGGCCATCCAGGCTCTGCCGCATCTGACCCCATTCGAGTTCAGTATTGCCGAGGCGATCACCACGAACTGCGCCCGCGTGCAGATCATCAACCACATCTCGGGCATCGTCTCCCGCGACCCCTCGCTGGCCGTGGCCCTCCTCGCACAGGCCAACGCGGCCAAGCCGGCAGAGTCGCCGCCCGTAACCAACGTCCCTGAAGCGGTCCGCATCCTCGGCAGCCGCCCGTTCTACGAGATGGTCGACCGAATCAGTCCGCTGACCCTCGATCCGGACAGCCCCTGGGATCCCGGGTACTTCTGGATCCACGGCGTGGCCACCGCACAGATCGCGGCCCTGCTCTCCAAGAGCCTCGGATTGTGCTCCCCGGGCGAGGCTGCCGCCGCGGGGTTGCTGCACGACCTGGGCTTTTTCGTCCTGGCGAACCATTTCCCGGCGTCCTTCGAGGCCCTCATCGCCGCCGAGCAGAACGCCGACACCCTCACCCCGGCCTGGGAGCAGTCGGTGATCGGCGTGGATCACGGCACGCTGGCCGCCTGGACGCTCGAGCGCTTTGAGCTGCCCCGAGCACTCCAGGAGGCCGTCGCTGCCCATCACGATCCGGTCCTGACGGCGCGCCAGATCTCCGGGTCGTCCCGTGTTCTGGCAATCATCGTGCAGGCCGCCGATCAACTGGCCGACGCCTTGTACCCCGGCGACCCTCCGCTCGCGCCGCTCCGCCCGCTCGAACAGGCCTTCACCAAGGTGCTGGACCGAACCAACCAGGACTTCGCCAGGATTCTCGCCGCCGCCCGCCAGGTCTTCACCGACCTGCTGACCGAATTGCGATTCCTCTTCCCGCTTTCCGCCTCGCGCCCGTACTACTACGCGGACAAGCCACTCGACCAGGTACTGTACCTGGCCCCCGGTGCTCCGACCTGGGACCTGATCAGGGCGTACCTGACTGTCCGGAGCAAGGCGGTGATCACCCGTTTCGCCGGCCTCAGCAATCTCACCGGCAGTGACCTGACCATGGTCGTCAATCTGGCCTATCGCCCCGGCACTACCACCCAGGTCGAGGCCCTCAGCTCGCTGGTGAGCACCGGTTTCCTCAACGGACACAAGACCGTGATTCTCATGGCCGCTCCCCCACCGCAGGCGGTGATCGATCTGGTCCCCGACAGCTGCCGTTTCGTCACCTTGCCCTGCCAGGCCGCCCCCTGGGTCCGATGGCTGGCCGCGCCCATCTCGTCCGCTCCCCTCGCCGGCCCCAAACTCTGCGTCGCATAAAAAAAACGAGCCGGCCGCAAAGCCGACTCGTCTCGATATCAAGCAACAGTGTGTGCCACCGGCCGGGGGATTACTCCGTCCGGCGTTTCGGGCAGCAAGCCGTCCGATCCTGTAAACGTTCTGACCTCAGATCCGCAGCGGCTCGAGGCCGCTTTGGAGATCTAGGTTATCCCCTAGAAAGGAGGTGATCCAGCCGCAGGTTCCCCTACGGCTACCTTGTTACGACTTAGTCCCAGTCACCGGGCTTTCCGTCGGCACTGTCGAATCACAGCGACTTCGGGAACTCCCAGCTCCCATGACTTGACGGGCGGTGTGTACAAGGCTCAGGAACTCATTCACCGCGCCATGGCTGATGCGCGATTACTAGCGATTCCGACTTCATGGGGTCGAATTGCAGACCCCAATCTGAACTGAGGGACGTTTTCTGCGATTTGCTCCACCTCGCGGTCTTGCTTCGCTCTGTACGCCCCATTGTAGCACGTGTGACGCCCTAGGCATAAAGGCCATGATGACTTGACGTCGTCCCCACCTTCCTCCGGCTTAACGCCGGCAGTCTCGCTAGAGTTCCCGGCATGACCCGCTGGCAACTAGCGACAAGGGTTTCGCTCGTTAAGGGACTTAACCCGACACTTCACAGCACGAGCTGACGACAGCCATGCAGCACCTGTGCACGTTTCACCCGAAGGCAGATTACTCGAGTTTCCCCGAGACCATCCGTGCATGTCAAACCTAGGTAAGGTTCTGCGCGTTGCTTCGAATTGATCCACATGCTCCACCGCTTGTGTGAGCCCCCGTCAATTCCTTTGAGTTTTAGCCTTGCGGCCGTACTCCCCAGGCGGCGCACTTAGCGCTTTTGTTTCGGCACGAGAGACGTCAGAGACCCTCGTACCTAGTGCGCATCGTTTACGGCGTAGACTACCGGAGTATCTAATCCCGTTTGCTCCCTACGCTTTCGCGTCTCAGCGTCAGGACAAGCCCAGTTACCCGCTTTCGCCCCTGGCGTTCCCTTAGATATCTACGCATTTCACCGCTCCACCTAAGGTTCCAGTAACCCCTACTTGCCTCAAGAACGACAGTATACCGAGCAGTTCCCGGGTTGAAGCCGGGGATTTCACAAGGTACTTACCGTCCCGCCTACACGCGCTTTAAGCCCAGTGATTCCGAACAACGCTCGGGGCCTCCGTCTTACCGCGGCTGCTGGCACGGAGTTAGCCGCCCCTGTCATATGATGGTCAACTCGCCGACGTATTAGGTCGGCTCGCTTCCTGGCATACTATTGAAGTTTACATCCCGAGGGACTTCATCCTCCACGCGGCGTCGCTCCGTCAGGCTTTCGCCCATTGCGGAATATTCGTTGCTGCAGCCACCCGTAGGTGTCCGGGCAGTGTCTCAGTCCCGATGTGGCCGGTCGCGCTCTCACGCCGGCTACCCGTCATAGCCTTGGTAGGCCGTTACCCCACCAACTAGCTGATAGGACATGGGCCGATCTCCAACCAATAGGCCCCGAAGGGTCCCCATCTTTGAGCCAGAAGCCATGAGGCCCCTGGATGTCATCAGGTATTACCGGCACTTTCGCTAAAGCCCCTTGCGGGGCGCCGCTATCCCTGTGTTCAAGGTACGTTACCCATGCATTACTCACCCGTCCGCCACTCAACTCCCGTAATATTGCTACCACAAGAGTCCCGTTCGACTTGCATGCCTTAGCCACGCCGCCAGCGTTCGTTCTGAGCCAGGATCAAACTCTTCGCTTTATATCGTTGCATCAGGCTGAACCCCTCGGACCCGTTAAGGCCCCAGTTCGCCAACCCGCTTGCTTCGATGGGTCTCTACACACCTTGCCAACCGATCTGTCTGGCTAGACCAGTTCGGTCGACTTGCGTTGTTTGAGCTGATCGCGCGCCACGTGGCAAACCACGCGACGCCGATCACTCGTACGTTTACACGGCGGTTGTTTGTGTCACACACTGTTCACTTGTCAAAGAGCTCAGGATCTTCTCGCACCGCGAGCGGCTTTCGCCTTCCCTCGACGCGAGCCCCTTATCATAACAACCTTCAAAAGGCTGTCAACCCCTTCCGCCGGCAGTTTCTCGGGATTCTCGAGATTATCTCAAACCCTTGTCCACCAGCAACTTAGTCGAGCTATGGCGAAAAAAAGAGCCGGTTCGCTTCGCCTTGCCGCGGCACCTTCTCACGGGCAGTTTCAAACCCGGGTGTATCACCCGAGCACCACCCCAGGCCGCGGGACCAAGAAAAAACCAACCGGTTCGTCCACCCACAACACCAACTGGGCAACAGTCTATATATCACCAGATCCCACGCCTGTCAAGTCGGCACCGCCATTATTGGGCATGCCCCTCGCCCCACCCGTCCGCGACGGCCAAAGCCCTACGCTCACTCCCCGCTTTCACCCCCCACGTTTCCCGCCGGCGACTCGACGCAGATGCCAACCCGGCGCCAGTCACGGATGAACCGTAAGCGACACGCGGGTCTCGGGTGACGACTGACGAGAAACCACCTGGGCTACGATGGCCGTCACCATCCCATCGATGGCCATGGCTACCCCTTCCGGATTCCCTTCGAAGATGTCCTCCGGAGTGCCCGCATCTCCGCTGATCCGGATGGCCACATTGACCGGAATCGACCCCAGGAACGGGACCCCCAGGCCGGCTGCAGCTCGCTCCGCTCCGCCCTTGCCGAACAGGTCGTACGCCTGGCCGGTGTCGGGAGCGATGAAGTAGCTCATGTTCTCAACCACACCGAGGACCTCGACGTTGAGCTGCTGATACATGCGCGCCGCCCGGACCGCATCCAGCAGGGCCACATCCTGCGGCGTGCAGACCACCACCGCACCGGTCATCGGAATCGACTGCGACAAGGTCAGCGGCACGTCGCCCGTACCCGGCGGCAGATCCACGATGAGGTAGTCGAGTTCGCCCCACTCGACCTGGCCGAGAAACTGGCGAATGGTGCCGTGGATCATCGGCCCGCGCCAGACGACAGCCTGCTGCGGCCCAATCAGAAAGCCGATGCTCATCACCTTGAGCCCGTGAGCCCGGACCGGGTGGATGCGATCGCCGACCAGTCCCGGGCGCTGGTCTTCGACGCCGAGCATCTTGGGGATGGACGGCCCGTAGACGTCCGCGTCAAGCAGGCCGACCTTGGCCCCTCGGCGAGCCAACCCCACCGCGGCCAATACGCTGATCGTACTCTTACCCACACCGCCCTTGCCCGCGCCGACGGCCACCACGCTGCGGACATCCGGCAAGCTGACCTGCTCGGCAACACCCGGCACCTGGTGACCCGCAGCCAAGCTATGAGCATGCCCGCAGGTCTGCCCGCCGCCGGGAGCACTGAACTCCACCGCCACCCCTCTGACGCCGCCGAGGGTACGCACGGCAGCCTCGATGTCGCTGCGGATACGGTCCTTGAGCGGGCAGGCCGGCGTGGTCAGCTCGACATGCACCCGCACCTCACCGTCAGCCACGGTTACGTCCCTGACCATGTTGAGCGATACGAGATCTTGGTGCAGTTCCGGATCGTTCACCGTACGCAAAACGTCAACGACCCGCTCGCGCGTCACCAGCTTGCCCTTGAACAACCCCATGGTGAGACCTTCCCGGTTGGATAATCGATCCTGCCGGGGCCGACGACGCTCGCCGGTTTCCACATCCGGCAGAGTGACTATAGGGGGCGAATGCGAGCGTTTCAATCGGCCGGCCTGCTACTTCGAGACCGGAGCGCGGGCTGCCCGGGCGATGCCCCGAAGCCGCAACCAGTCGGCGCAGTGCCCCGGCCAGGTGGCGAGCACCGGGTCGGGCGGGCCCTTCATCGCTCCCAGGCCGAATCCGTGGGGGCCTTTCTCGTAGATGTGCATCTCCGCGGGCACGCCAGCCTTGCGCAGCGCCAGGTAGAAGAGAATGCTGTTTTCCGGGGGCACCCCGGCATCCTCGTTGCTGTGGACCAGGAACGTGGGAGGAGTCCGGGCGGTTACCTGCTTCTCGTTGGACATGCTCTGGATCAGCTTCGGATCCGGATTCTCGCCCAGCAGGTTGCGTTTCGAGCCGCTGTGCATCGTCGGTTCGGTGAAGGTGATCACCGGATACACCAGGATCGCGGCGTCCGGCCGGCAACTGACCCGCTCGATCGGATCGGAAGCCTGGGGGTCGCCGTCGTCAAAGTGCGTGGCCGCGGTCGAAGCCAGATGCCCGCCGGCGGAGAAGCCGATCACCCCGATCTTCTTCGCGTCGACACCCCACTCGGCACCGCGGGCCCGCACCGTGCGAATGGCCCGCTGGACATCCTGCATCATGGCCGGATGCCGATAGCGCGGAGCAAGCCGGTACTTCAGGATGAAGGCGGCCACGCCCATGGAGTTGAGCCATTCGGCCACCTGCTTGCCCTCATGGTCCATGGCCAGCATCACATACGCCCCGCCCGGGCAGACGACTACCGCCCCGCCAGTTGCCTTGTCCCTGGGCGGCAGGCAAACGGTCAGCGACGGCTTGTCGGCGTCTTCCATCCCCACCGCTCCTGGAGCGCCGTTTGGCCAGAGAAGCTCCACTCTGGATTCCGCCGGGACCGAGGAGGCCGGTTCCTGGGCCCATGCCCCGTGAGAACCGCCAAGAGCCACCAGACCGACCACAACCATACACGCAATGTTCGTTCGCATGATCCTCTCGCTTGCTAATGACAATCCGTAACCTGGCATTCGTACCCACGCGATTCAGCCACCCACCGCTGGCCGTGTGGCCAGATCTGCTTCGATGATCGATCGCAGCAGGACGAACTCGAGGTCGAAGACCCGCCTGAGTTCGGCGCTCGGCACCACGTCGCCGGTGACCCCCATCTGGGCATCGCTGAAACGCGAACCGAAACCGACAACCGTCACCGTGCCCCGACCGTAGCTTACACGGGCGGCGACCGGCCTGCCATGGAGCGTGACGAACGGATCACCGCCAGCTACCGCGGCCGCAGATTGGACTGCGACTTCAGTGGGCCAGCCCTTGGGAGTCACCAGCGTCCCACGGCCGACGTCCGCGTGAACAACCTCCATCTTGTACGGCCCCAAGAGCCGGTTGGCGGTGGAGTTCGTGTTCTTCGGGGAGTCGATGATCAGCAGCTTGCCACCGCTGCGCACGTAGCTGCTGAACTGGTCCTGCACCCGGCGGCTGACCTGGACATGGGGATAGAACAGCACAACCAGGTCACCGTCGAAGACGTCGTCCCGCGTGGTTCGCTGCGTGAAGTATCCCAGTCGCAGTATCCACCGCTCGAAAATGCCGAAACCGTCGTCCGCAGCACTGATGAAGCCCCCCTTCGAGAGCGGCCCCCTGCAGTACGTACGATCGATGGCTACTCGTACCATCGGCCCCGCCGGCTTGGGGAGCGGCATCTGCCCACGCTGCACAAAGCCAACCGCGGTTCCGGTGGCCGCCCAGCTCAGCATGCCGGCCGCGGCGAGCGGCAGCCAGGTGCCCGATCGACCCCGAACCAGGAGAACACAGATGACCGCCGAAACCGCACCGCCCAGCGTCAGCGGCCAGCGGGGATCGGGCTGCGTCTCACGGTGATTCAACCATTCGATCATCCCCAGCATGAGCTCCGGCTTGCCTCGCTCGAAGGCGGCGAAGTTGGAGAAGATGGTTGAATCCGTGAATGCCAGTACCCGCCCAGCGCCGCTTCTTGTCGACCAGAGTTGGATGAAAGCACCGTAGCGCCCCTCGGCCCGGTCTTCGATCTGCGGGTAGAAGTTGCTGGCGTGATAGTCGGCCGGCAGGCTTTTCAGGCCGGTCGAGCGAATGACCGCTCGGCCGCCGCTTCCGGACGGCGCGATCGAACACGAGACGGCGAAGTCCATCTCCCTGAGGTGCTGAACAACGGGATGCGGAAAAACGGATGGAACGTAGCCCTGCTCGAATGGACTCGCCGAAATGCGAAACAGGCAGTCGTACCGATAGCGGAATCCGAACCGCTCGGCGACTTGATTGAGGTACGTGCCGGTCCCGAACACGTTGGTGTGCTCGCCGATCAGCAACACGCCGCCGCCGCCCTGTACGAATCGGCCAATCGCCTCGACTTCGCCCGGATTCCCCTTGTCCGTGTACGACTTGGTCGGTGTCTTCAGCACCAGGACATCACAGTTCCGCAGCGCCTCGTCGCTGATCGGCGACTCGAGGCGACCCATGTCATAGAACCGGGAGAGATAGTCGTAGACGCACGCGTAGTTGTAACCTGACTCGTGGCCGTACCATTCGGTGTCGTAGGGCCGGTCGGTACGCTCCCACTGAGAGTGATACTCGTCGACCAGAACGCGACCGGCCTTGCGCTCGCCGACCGGGCTCCAGACCGTCGCGGCCGTCAAGAGAATCACCGACACGATACCAAAAAGAACGGCCCCGAGACCACGCGGCCAGCCAGCGCCGGGCCCCTTGGCCGGGGCAATCCCTGGACGATCCTTCCTGGCCGACTCGGGGCGGACATCCACGAAGCACCAGAACAGCACGACGGGAGGAATGAGCAGCAGCATATGTACCCAGGGACTCCAGAACTGCTTGGTCAGACCCAGGTCAGCATCGTAGTCGGTACGCAGCGCTCGATGGAGGAAGATCGTAATCAGCAGGCCGGCCCGTACCGGCAGCCAGACGGCCAGACACACAGCCAGCCGCAACATGGCCAAGGCCAGCGCCTTCCCGCGCGTGCCCGCCTCGAGTCGACCCGACCTCACAGCCAACAGCGCGAATCCACCTGCCAGCAGACACAGGGTGGCAGGATCGATCAGCAGTTCCCACGTCGCCCCGAGCATGTGCGTTCGCCGCATCGTTCCCAACGCAACGTCCGCTTGCGTGGCCGCCGCATCTGCCCCGGCCAGTGATGCGATCGCAGCCAGCACTCGCGGCAGAGGCGACGGAAGATCGTGTGAGCGCGAGGTCAGGACTTCATATACCAGCAAGACGAGTTGCTGGGTGAGCACGACAAGCCCCGCTGCGAGTCCGGCGCCGCCCAGGCCTCGCCTCACAACACCGGGCAACGGAAGCAGAACGAATACCGAGCCCACGGCCAGCAGGATCGGGGCCAACCCAAGCGGGAGCGGGCTGCTCTCCAGGCGCGGCAGCAGCAGCCCGAAGCACACCAGGAGCATGAGCAGCGCCAGTGTGGCCTGTCCCCGCCGCGGGATCCGATCGGTCACTCCGACCAGGAAGAGCGAACCCAAAACCACGGCGCACAGCCAAGGAAACGGACGCGCCGATTCATAGTAATCCTGGCCCAGCAGCCAGGAGCCACTCAGTACGGCCAGGCCGACCCAGGCCAGTCTCATGATCCGCCCTCCCCACCGGAGCCGGGACGCGATGTCAGAACCCTCTGCGTGGCCGGAGAAGTCGACGCAGGGGCAGCGGACCCGCCAGCGGCCGAGCGTGGATTCGGAGGAACCCAGAGTGGCTGGTCCCTCCAGTAGGTTATCGCCCATCGCCAGAAATCAGCGTTCTCGCGCATGCCTTCAAACGGCTCGCCGCCTTCACGCTCGAGGTTCTTGTTCTCCGCGAAGCACGTGTCACCAACCAGGACGACCTTGCCCTTGCCGATCCGGCGCATGATCATCACATTCCTGTCGCCGGGGCCGTAGGCCATCACCCGGGCGTCGGGCTCGGCGCTCACCACCGGCCAGGCAGCGTGGAACCGCACGTAGGTCATGTAACTCCCGGCGTTGTAGTACGGCGACTTGAAGTGCCCGAGCGGCGGCGGTTCGGGAATGCGGCCCCGCCCATCCGGCGGATGCTCACCCAGGTACAGACCGTACTCGGCCATCAATGCCGGCAGGGCCGACTTCCGCGGGTCCTCGTCGCCCACCGTGCCCACCAGGATCCCGCCGTTCTCCACAAACTTGCGGATCGCCCGCCGCTCATCGGCACTGTAGCCCCGCGAAGGCCCAATCGTGATCAGCAGGCCCGCCCGCTCCAGCCGCTCCTCGGTCAGCTCCGACAGGTACAGGGCGAGGTAGCCGTTACGCATCAGGGTCATCATGAGCCCGCCCGTACCATCCGGTCGCCAGGATTCATCGCTCGAGCCCTCCAGATGGGCGGCGTCCACATATGCCAGATGGTTCGGGGTGCGGCCCCGACCGTCGGGTAGGACCCGGCAACCCCGCTCGTTGAACCAGATGCACGCGGTGGCAGAAACCGCCAGCAGTAGACTCACCCCAACGACCCGCCCGATCGTCGGTCGCCCAAGCACAAGCACCGCTAGCACCGCGGCCAGAACGACTGCGGCCGCACCCTGCCAGGTCGATGGCGGGCCTGAAACATCACTGGCCAGATAGGCGAGCAGCCGGGACGTGAACACGTGCGACCCTGTATTGATGCCGTTGGTCAAGGTCGAGGTGTCACCAAAGGCGATGATTCGGCCGGCCCCATACCGCTGCTCCGCCGCAAGCACAAGATCGCCCAGCCGTTCACCCGCATCGTACACGTGGTTGCCCATCATCGACGGCTTCCTGGCCAGGTCGCCGGGGTCGTTCCATCCCCATCGACCGATCAGCAAAGGCTGGGCCGGCCAGCGAACGGCCAGCGATGCACCAATGACGACGCCATACGGGTTGCGGTCATCCCTCAACCCGTCAGTCGCCGGGTGGGCACGGGCTTCGTAAGACTGCAACCAGCCGCCGACTACGAAGGTGGCGGAATCGAACGCCACGCGCATGGCCGTCGGCTCGAGAATGTCGTTGAATCGCGATCCACCGCCCTCATCCTCCGAGACAGTGTGCTCACCCATCAGCAGCAGCGAGCCGCCGCCACGGACGAAGCTGCGGATCCGCTCGAGTTGCCCCCCCTCCCAGGGCTTGTTGGGATAGAGGAGAATCAGCACGTCCGCGTCGCGAAGATCCTCCTCGGCCAGTGCCGACGAGACAAGAAACTCGCCCCCCAGACTCTCGACGTACTGCGGAAGCATGCCGTACATGCCGATCGAGAGCCGACCGTAATCGCCATGCTTGGGCTTCAGCCAGTTGAGGAATCCCTTCTCGTAGGCCACAACTTTCTTGCTCTCAAGCGTGCCCCGACCAAGACTCAACGTCGCCGCCGGCAGGAGTGCGGCCACGAGGACCGCGAGCGCCGTTGCCCCCGCCGCGAACAGGTTCGATCCAAACCCCCCGGAGACGAAAGACGGGCGAGCTGCTCCACTGGTCAGGGGAATGACCGGCTTCCACGTCGCCGCACTGCCCCAGCGATTCACCATCAGGCCCGCGATGCAGAGGTGGATGAGGGCAGCTGCGACCGGGACGTTCCAGGGTATCGCCAGGTGGATCACTTCCGACCAGGACCACGCCGGCAGCCGGCCAAACGGCGTCTCGCCCGCCGGCGGCGGCCCCAGGCGTCTGTCCGCCAAGCTCAGAATCGCCGGCGAACGATCGAGCAAAACCAAGTAGCAGAGATGGCCGACGAGGATCGCCAACAGACCGAATGCGGCCCGAGCCAGCCGGCGGGACGGCGAGCTCGCAATCCAGAGAGCCAGCAACGCGAGCATGAGTACCAGATAGTCCAGCCCGGCAAAGGTCGCTCCGACCTGTAAAGGAATTCCGGTCAAACGCGTGACCAGCTGCCCCAGGCCGCACCCGGCCCGATCCGCCACCAGCCACACCGGGGCGATCCCATGCATCGCTAACCGGTACAAGGCGAAGAGCGTCACGGCCGCCGCCAGCGACAGGAGAACTCGCCGGTCATGCTCCAGACGCCCCACAGCCAGCAGGGCCAGCACCACCGCCGCGGCCAAGACGTTCACCCAGCCCAGCAAGGAGAAGCTCAGGGTTGCTGCCAAAACGACGGCCGCCGCCGCGAGCACCCATTTCGCTGTCGTTCCGCCCCGAAGGGGCCAGGCCCACGCCACTGCCGCTCCCAGCAGGATCCAGGTCAACACGTGCCGCAGCGGGTGCGCCAGCAGGCCCGTCGAGCCGGCCGCCAGCCAGGCAGCTGCCAGACCCGCCGTCACGGCCGGCACCAATCCGTGCGGAGGTGCCGCACACAAGGCAGCGTTGTCACGAGGTCTCGGAATCACGCGTGTTCGCTTCGATCACCAGGGCGAGATAGGCCACATACTCGCCCCACGAATCCACGAAAAAGGGGGGACGGTCTTCTGCAGGACCGCCCCCCCCAATCGTTCTACACGATGCCCATGGTCAGGTCCAGGTTCAACCTGAGGCCGTCGGACAGGTCGTGTTCGACGTGGGGCACTGGGTCTCCGCCGTCGGACACTTCGTCTCCACTGCCGGGCAGGTGGTCTCGACCACCGGGCACTTGGTGCACGCCGACGGGCACTTGGTCTCCACCGCCGGGCATCTTGTCTCGACCACAGGGCACCTGGTCTCCACAGCCGGGCAAATGGTCTCCTTTGCCGGGCACTTCGTCTCGGCCATCGGGCACTTCGTTTCCACAGCCGGGCACTTGGTACGAATCGGCGGACAGCTCGTCTCCACGATCGGACAGCGAGTCTCAACAGCCGGGCACTTCGTCGCCACCGGCGGACAGGAGGTCTCAGCGGTATCGGTGCAGATCGTGGCCACCGGCGGACACCGAGTCTCAGCCACCGGGCACCTGGTTTCCACCACCGGGCAGCGGGTGAGCGCCGAAGGGCAACTCGTATCCGAGGTACGGGGCGCACCCTGGGCATCGACGATCCGTCACCGGCGTCCGCCGGCGATCAGAAAGCGCGAGCTGTGAGCCGGCAACGCGATGCGATACTGGCCCCCGTTGACTTCATCTGCCACGACGACCCGACCCCGATCCGCGTCGGCCAACCACCCCCCGACCGATTCTCCAAGACGAACGCTCCCCTGGTATGCCTCCTGGCCAGCGTTGACCAGAAGCAGAATCCTCCGTCCCTCGCGTTCGAATCGGCCCACGACGATTTGCGCGGAAGGCGGGTCAAGCCGGCCGTCCCGGTACAACTCCTGCAGACGAGTGATCTGGAACGGCCGCAAGGAGACGCCGCCTTCCATGACCAGGCCGCCGGTCTTGGCGAATGCCTCCACTGCAGCCGCGGCTGCCGAGGGCAGGGCGACGTCCTCGGGCAGAACCAGCGCCTGGATCTTCTGACCACCGATGACCATATTGCCGCCTCGCAACTCCGCCCCGGCCAGCAGCTCGTGATCGGCCAGCACGAAGCCGACCTGCGAGGTCAGCATCCGCCGACCCAATTCACCGAATGAACCGACGATCTTCTGCATGCGCAGAGACTGCCCCTCGATCTTGATCGGCTGAGCAACCGGTCTGTATTCGGCCCACAGATCGGAGATGGGGTAGTAGAGAGCCACACGCACGGTCGGCTCGGCCTCGCGAAGCAAGGCGTTGAGCCGGCCCACGTACGTGCAGTACGCACGGTAGTCCGCCTGGTCCTGCTCCGGCGCGTGATCCGCCACAATCGCTCCCAGCGTTCCGTAGTAAAGCGTGAACTCGGTCACACCCAACGCCGCCTGCCATGCGGCCGTCGCCTGTCGGCCCGCCAAAGGAACCGGCTTGCCGCCGCCCAGGGTCTGCACAAAATCACTCACCTCGGTCATGACTCTCCGGCGTCCGTGCAGCCAAGCCGCCGACGAAGGCAGCGAAGCCGTCAGCCAACCGCCATGGAGCACAGTGTTCGGATCGGAACTCAGCATGTCCAGACCGGGAATATCCATCCGCCCGAGCATCTTTAGACTGTTACCTTCCAGGGCAGGATGGGCAGCGAGCTGCTCTTCGTGGAGGATGTGCCCGGAGGAGGCTATTCCGTGCTTGCCGCACCAGTCCTGGATCGGCCCGTAAAACCGGTCGGCCAGCAGATCCGCAATCATCGCCCAGTACTGTCGGCGAACCCGGCGATCCGCGTCGCTGTCACCCTCAAACAGGCTCCTCTTGGCCGCCGTCAGATCTTCATTGTAGCGTTGGCGGTACTGATCCGGCAGATCGCTCGCCCACGGAACCGAGGGCAGCGGCTTGACCCGCTCGTCCACCGGATCGGCCACGCGGACCTTTCTGCGAACCTCCTCGCCCAACTGACCAAGGTTGACCGCCATGAGCGACGGCTCATCAGTGAATGTTGCCCGAATGGTCTTGCCGAAGTAGGCTTCGAGCCGCGCGTAGTACGCCTCGTGGGTCACATCGATGAAGCAGCGCATCGCATCCGCGTCGAGCAGATTGGGATACCGCCGGGCCGCGTAGAAGTTGTTCGAGGCGTGGGTATGCTCGTACGACCGCCGTACGACGAACGGCTCGGCGCTGGTGGGATCGTAGGCCAGGGCAAGCGATTCCCAGGCGGAGTTCTTCTTGAGCACCAGCCCGCCGCCGGCCGCGCTGGGGTACCCATCCTCGTCGTACAGCCAGACCACCATGCCCAGCTTGCGGCAGGCCTCGACCGCATCGATCAGTGTCTTCCAGTGCCGCTCCGAGGTCATGTACCGATCGAAGTTGACATTGCAGACGATGCCTCCCAGCCCGGACTGCTGCACCCGCTTCATACCCTCGAGGCTCGCCATCTGGGCCGACGGCCCGTGGACGATCTGCAGAGGACGCAACTCGGCGGGTGGATCCGCCCATGCCTGAAGCCATGCGGCCGGCCAGTCGGGCCTCGGATCGGCGGCAAGCACCGGCCTGAAAAACGCCAGGGCCAGGCTCAGACCGCAAACGCACGAAATCCTCCTGTGGCGGCGCGAGAGCAGGTGATCCAACGACATGCGAGTGAACCTCCTTCCTTCAGGTCGGGTGAACGATGCCCAGCGGCTCAGTGCGGCCGCGATTCTAGGCGAACGAATCCTCCGACGCCAGATGCGCGAACACGCCGTACCATCGTGAATTCGCCCCACGACGTTCGACGCCGCCAACCCAATGCTCGCGTCCTTCCTCACTCGGTCCGCAGCAGTTCCACCTCAGCATGGCCTTGGGGATTCACCGCCACCCCCGTCTCCGGATCGAAGAAATTTAGAATCAGACTCCACGCGTAGTCCCTGTTGTATGGGAAGAACCCGATATGCCCCCCGCCGCGAAGGATCAGGGCCGCCACGTTCGGATTGTCCGTCGTCGCCATCAGGTCGGCCACGCTCTGGGCCATGGTGAACGGATCGTTGATCGCGTGGACTATCACTGTCGGTACACGAATCGAGGACAGTTTGTTGTCCCACGGCAGGTCGCGATGCGGCACGAAACGCAGAAAGCGATGTCCGTCCACGATCGGCATTCCCGAAGTCAACGGTGATTCGGCATACTCATAGGCAATCAGCCGACGCAGGTTACCGTTAACCTCAGGGTGTTCTTTCATCCGCATCCGATCGGCCATGACCGTCTGCATCGCATACATGGAAAGAGAAAGCCATTTGCTGTGCGGGCGATCAGCCTCGTCCACGATCCGCTCCCAATCCAGCACCGTCGAGAAGGTGATCACCCCGGCCTTGAAATGGGCCCGCGGCGCCATCGGATCCAGGCGGCGAGACATCTCGTCGGTGATACTCGGATGACGTCCACCACACCCCTCGTACCAGGCGGCCAGCAGGGCAATGTTGCCACCCCAGCAGAAGCCGATCAGACCCGTGCGCCGGACTTGCGGGTACGTGTCTTGCAGCCACTCCGACACCTTCAACAGGTCAAGCGTCTCGAGCACGCCGAACGTGTAGCTGACCTCCGGGTACCGGGCCTCGGTCTGACCGTGCCCGCGGATCTCCAGGGCCAGGACATGGAAACCGTATGCCCGCAAGCCCGTCGCCAGATCGCGGGTTCGAACCACACCATTGTCGCCCCAGATCCCCGGCAGCAGCACAATGCAGTCTGCGGTCCTGATCTGCCCGTTCAGCTCCGCGAAACCCAACCGCCCGCACAATCGCACGCCGTCTGTCACCGGGATCCATCGGTCCTCGAATCCCGGCCATGGCGCCGCCGGGTTGTCGATCGCATACCCAGGCGCCGCCGCCTGATAGGAATGCACCAGGGCGTTGAAGTTCCTCAGAATGAGACCCAGGTCCGACCGCCGCTTGCCCAGGGCGGCATAAACGTCCACCGGCAGACCGCTCGCATCGGTCATCCGCTCGGTCAGCAACACATGCCGCCCGCGCCGGCTCAGCAGGCCTTCAAGACGCCCATGGCACCGCGTCAGCCATGCGCGGGTTGACAGGGGTGTGGCCGCCCCCGGGTTCAAACCCGCCGAGCTGGTCATCCGGACCACCTTCGCCGAATCAAGCGGGAACGACTGCTCGGTGAAACAGCCCGAGCCGGCCACGACCAAGACCAGGGCGGCCAAGTACACACCCGATCGCGAGATCCTCACTTCCAATACTCCATCCCGATCTCCGCCGTTGCGACCGGCCGTGCCGAGAGGTACACTATGCCCTGCAGCGCCGGCCGTATTGAACGCCGCAACGTACCGAGGCTGAGTCCAACCGTTGAGCATGTCTTCCGATCTTCCCTCCCAACTCAGCACAAGCTGCCTGCCCGGCCCTGCGGCGAGAGGTATGTCCACGTTCACCTACGGACTGCTCGTCATCCTCATCCTCACCACGGCCACGCTGGCCGCCCACGGCTGGTCCTTCTTCGACGGACTCTATCTGGACGATCACCTGCACCGGCTACGCCTGGCCGACCACCACTGGTCACCGGCCGCACTGCTCGACGCGGCCACCATCAAACCGGACGAGTTCATCGACTCCTGGTGGCAAGAAAAGCCGATCCTCTGGCAGTACCTTCGCCCCTTCGCCATCCTCGTGGCCAAAACCGTATACCAGCTTTCCGGCGGGAGCGTCAAGGCGTGGCATGCGATCAGCATCGTTCTCCATCTGGCCAACGCCTTCATGGTCCATCGCTTGTGCCTCTGGACCACTCGCCGGCGATCCTGGGCCGTGGTCGGGGCACTCCTGTTTATCGTCTACTCGCACAACGTGTTCGCCGTCGCCTGGCTGGCCGCCCAGAACATCGTGCTGCAGACCTTCCTCACCTTGGCCGCCTTGCTGTGCTACATCAAGGCCTCGGGCCTCGATGTCTACGGCAAAAGCAGACCAGAGCACCCCGGTCGGTGCTTGCCCACCGCCCACGATCGCTCACCCGCACCACCCCCATTGCACCGCCGCTTCCTCGCCGCCACCGTCATCCTCTGGTGCCTCGGCCTGCTCTCACGCGAGAACGCCATCGTCCTGCCGGTCTTCTGCGTGGCGTTCGATCTGTGCTTCGGTGGATGGGGCCACGTGCGGGCCCGGCTGCCCGGCTACACGGCCATGGCCCTCCTCGGCATCGCATTCCTGTATGGGCGAATGGCACTCTACTATCACCCGATGCCGGACTTCTACGTTCGCCGATTGGACGGGAACCCCCTTGAGTACGGCCTGTGGTTGCTGGCCAAACTGCTGCACTTCTGCACCGCGGCCGTCTGGCTCTCACCCATGACCATCGGCCCCAGCGGACGCTACAACCCGTTCACCGAGGTGCCCGGCGACTGTGCCCTCATGCTGGCGATCCTGGGCATCCTCGGCAGTGGCTACTACCTCGCCTGCCGTCGAAGCCGCGGCTGGTGGATCTGGCCGTTGTGGATCCTGCTCTCGCTGTTACCGGTCGTCCAGGTCGTGGCCACACCCTACGTCGGCTACATGCCCAGCATCGGCTTCGCGGTGGGTATGATCCTCGGCCCGGCACTCCAGCGGGAGACTCCTTCCGGCCGGGTCAGAAGGTGGAGCAAAGGGGTGGCTATCTGGTTCCTCATCGCGACGACCATCTACATGCCCATCTACCGGCCGATGTGGTACTCGCACCTGGCCGCTGAAAGAAGCACCATCCAGTACGTCCTCAACGACCCGCCACCCAAGACCGCCACCGACCTCTTCTTCCTCAACCTGCCATTCACCAACATCTACGCCCATCTCCACCTCCAGCATGCCTGGGGCATGGACGGTCTCCACCGAGGTGCGGCCGCCGACTACCTGGGAACCGTTGGGCCCTCCTTTGGGCCGGACCTCCTCGACCAGGGCCCATCAGGCCCATTCCAGTGCCACGCTCTGACCTATTGCCCAGACCTGCTGCGGATGGACCGCCCCTGCCGGTTGGAGCAACTTGACCCCCACACCTTCACCCTGGCCATCGAGCAGCGAGCCTACTTCAGCGGAGCCCTCGGCCGATTCCTGATCGAGGGCATGACCAACCACGGCCGATTCCAGCGTGGCCAGACCTTCAAGACCGATCACTTCGAGGTGGCCATCGCCCAGGCCGACGAACAGGGGGTCTGGCAACTCAAGTTCCGCTTCCACCAGCCTTTAGCCAGTGACCGGTTCGCCTTCTACCTGGGCACGACCGAGTGTGCTGCGGCCCGGGTGCGCTTCTGGGGACCCGGCGGCCCACCACCCACCGCGCCGCTGAACGTCAAGGTCACGAGCCCAGCAGACATCGAGGTAGCCATCCCACAGATCGAGGCGGGGCAGACTCAGGCCGCCGATCTCGTCTTTGCGGGCTTAGTCTCCGATAACAGAGAAATCCGGACCGCGGCCCGGCATGCGATCGCCACGGTCGTCGAACCCATCGCTCGCCGACAGGGCTGCCCGGTCATCGTCGCCCCGCCGGATCGCTTCCGGGCTTGGTGGCACGAGAACGTCAACGAGGAGACGCTCCTGGCCCGGACTCGGGACAGCGAGCACTTCGCCGCCCTGCGTTGGAGTCGGGACCGGCTGTTCCGAATCCGCCAGATCGCGAGCCACATCATTCGGAGTGACTTGTACTTGACGGGGCCGCCGTTTCCAGGACCCCGCTGAGAGGTTGGCGTGTCGCTGGCCTTCGGTTAAGATTGCAGGATTAGTCCGGCACCCCGCGTAGGGGGCCCTCTGTGGGGTCCGGGCTTCCCCATGTGTTCGGAGTTGGACGCGCCTTGAGCATGAGAGCCGAGCATCCACGTACTACGCTCATGACCGGGAGCACCGGTTTCCTCGGACATTACGTCCTCCGCGACTTGTTGACCCGAGGCCATCGGGTGGTAGCCGTCATTCGTGCCCCGCTGGCCGACAGCTCCGGGCGCCTCCTGGCCCTGCTCGCGGAAGTCGGCCTGGACGCCGGCCCGCTCATCGAACAGAACCGACTCGTGCTCGTCGAGGGCTCGCTCCCCGACAGGTTGCCCGGACCCTCCTGGGGACCAACCGACGACATCCTCCATAACGCCGCCAGCCTCCAGCTCTTCTCCAACGGCAACGGCGACCCGCATAAGACCAACGTGGGCGGCGCCGAAGCCATCGTTCGCTGGGCGGAAGACCACGGCGTCCGCCGCATCCACACGGTCAGTACCGCCTACACCTGCGGATGGAACACCGGCGTCATCCTGGAACAGTTCCACGAACCCGAGCCCGAATTCCAGACCGACTATGAACGAACCAAGTGGCAGGCGGAAATCCTCTTCAAACAGTGGGGCGAACAGAACGGCCGAACCCTCACCGTCTTCCGACCGAGCTTCCTGGTCGGCGACTCCGAAACCGGCTATACGACCCAGTTCGGCGGCTTCTACCAGTTCGCCCGGCTGGTCGGGGTACTCAAGCAGCGGTACTTCAACCCCAACAACGGAGCTCGTACTTACATCCCCCTCCGCGTCCCGGGCAAGCCCGATGATGTGCAAAACCTCATCACCGTCGACTTCGTCTCCCGGATCATCGCCGAGGTCATCCTCGCCCCTCAGTACCACGGCAGGATCTACCACCTGACCAACCCCGAGCCACCGACCAACGACTTCATGAAGCGATGCTACGAGGACTACTACGGCCTGTACGGCGGATACTTCGCCGACCCGAACGAGGTCGTTGGCAAGTGCACCCAGGCCGAATCGATGCTCTGGGACCAGTATCACCTCTTGACGCCCCGCGTGGTACACACCCCGCACTTCGACACCACCAACACCCGCCGGATCATGACCGAGCGCGGCATCGAACTGCTTCCCCTCACCCGCGAACGCGTACTCATGCTCTTCGATTGGGCGGCGGGCAAGGGCTGGGGCCGGGCCGCCGGCAACGGCAAGAGCAAGAGCGTGTCGCTGGTCTGAAATGCCGTGTTGACGCAGGCTTTCAGAGATCAGCGTCGAGGCCCCACTTTCTTCGTCACGCCGCCCTCATTCCACCTCCCGCACCTTCACCAACCTCAACATCGTCGGCGCAGGCGGCGGACCTTCCCTGGCTCTGTCGCGGTTGGCGGGCAGAGTCTCCCATCGCAGCATGTAGCCCACGCCGGGCTCGCCAGACCGACCTTCATCAACCGCCCAACGAACGGACATGCCCGAAACCTTCGACTCCACCCGGGACAAGGCAGCGCCTGCCTTGGGCACGGCCGGCAGGGTGGCGATCCGCTTCAGTGTCTCCGACTCCAGGACCCATCGGCCGGAGCCGGCCTTGGAGTGCCGGAACGTCTGGACCAGCCGGCCGTCGGGCTCGGCCTTCACCGGGCCGATGCGAATCTCCGACCCGATCGAGCCGCCCCCGCTGAAAACGTAGCGGTAATCCCATGCACTCACCTGGAAAGCCTGCCAACGGCCGCTCTCCCGGCGAGCATTGTACGTCTGGGTAATGCCCTTCTCGTCGAACTTGTAGAAGCTGATGACCGGCCGGTCCTGGGCATCGAAGCCGAGCCGGACGTTGCCGTTGAGGGCCCCGCCGCCCGCGGGCACCGGGTCAACGATCTCGGCCCCTTTGAGCGTCATCGGCAGCTTCAGCGGCGTACCGTCGCTCCGCTCCCAGTGGACCAGATCACGGCTGCGGGCGTAGCAGATGTCATGATTGGTGGCACAGTCCGGTGTATCACGCCAGATCCAGCAGAGGTGAAACACCCCCTTTCGGTCGCGCTGGATCAGATCCAGATACGCGTTCATCTGACCCTCACCATCGGTCAGCGGCGTGTCCAGGAGCCGCCGCCACGTTCGCGTTTGCGGATCATACACATTGAAGATCTGGTTGCCGTTCCCGCTACCGCCGTCGCGATAGGTGAAGATCAGTTCGCCCTTGGACCCTTTGAGAAACCGCGGATAGGTGGCCCGCTTCTCCTCCCTGCCCACCATCCCGGCAAGCCGTTTGAAGGTCTGGATATCACCGGACTTCTCCGTGCGGAAGTACACCAGCGGAACGCAGTGCATGTTACCCGAAAGGTGCAGGTGACCGGTCGCGTCGACCGCCATGGTCACGTAGTTGTGGCTGTCCCACTTGATCGTCTCAGGTAGCCGGGTGTAGCTCCACTCCTTCTCGGTCAACCGCCGCGCGGCCACGGTCATCCGCCGCTGATCGTCGTAGTAGGCGGCATACTGCCGGCCCTCGTGGGTGAGCAGGCAGAACGCCACCGGATGGCCAGACCAGACCGGCCCAAGTTCCAGTATCCGCTCCACGACCGGCTCGGCCGGTGCCGATCGCGGAGCGGCGGCCGGCAGGGGGGCTGCGGCAAGGATGGCGAAGAACAACGTGGGGCAGACTGTGGTTCTCAGCATGGGGAAATCATATCCGATCGGCGCGGCAGCCTGTAGGCTTGAATCGACCGGCTTCAACGTGAGAATCGACAGCGGAGAGAGGAGAAGGCGTGGATTCACCGGGCGTCGCTGATGGCGGTGGCGGGCTGAGGCCCGGTCCCGTCCGGCCGCAACCTGCCTACCCGCGAGAACCGCTATCTCGTCCTGTCTCTCCCGTTGCCGGCCTTGATGACCCTCACTCCCGCCCGCCTGAGGTCCGTGGCCAGACTCCTGTGAATGCCCTCGTCGGTGATGAGTCCCTCCCAACTCCCGGCGTCTCCAAAATGCATCAGAGCGGTCTGCCCCAGCTTGGAGCTGTCGGCTACGGCGTAGGTTCGCTCGGCCGAGGCGGCCATCCTGGTCAGTATCCGGCCAACCTCGATCGAATCGATGTACGCATGACCCAGGCTGTCGACCGCATCCGCCCCAAGGAAGGCGACATCCGCCCGAAGATGCTCCAGATTAGTCTCGGTCAACGTCCCCACCAGGTCAGGCGTGCCGTGACGAAGCAGGCCGCCGAGCAGCAGGACCTGAACGTTCGAGCAGAACTGCAGTTCGGACACGATCGGCAGCGAGGTGGTGATGACCGTGAGGTCCTTCCTCTCCTTGAGACGCGCCGCCAGGGCCAGGGTTGTCGTCCCCGAATCGATGATGACTGAGTCGCCGTCACGCACCAGTTCGGCCGCCGCAGCGGCAATCGCCAGCTTGGCCTCCTGATTCCGATGGGCGCGATTCAGAAACTGGAACTCGAACGAAATCCGCTGGGCGAGAGTAGCCCCCCCATGGGTGCGAACCACCCGCCCGGCCGCCGCCAGTTCCCGCAGATCGCGACGGATCGTCATCCCGCTGACCTGCAACCGCCGGGCCAGAAAGCCCACCGAGCACTCACCACGAGCGGTCAGCATCTCGATCACCTCATTCTGACGCGACGAGGTATTCATGGGAGCAGGGATTCCAGCCTGCCGAGCAGGTAGTCCACGATCACATCGTCCACCGGCAGGGCAAGCTTCATAAGAACCGTGCTGTGCCCGGGACACGAGGCATGTACGCGGGTCCAGAGCCCGGCGGCCAACGCCCGGCGATGGAAGCCTATCGCCTCCTCGGCACGCTTGAACTTGATGCCGGCCAAGTGCCGCTTGCCGCGGACCTCCGCCATCACGTCGCCACGGCGGCTCACCAACGCTCTGAGGCCGGCCATGAAGCGGTCTCCAACTGCCGCAAAGCGGAGAGCGTCGGCAGCAATCATCTCCAGGCAACGCAACCCTAGGTAACTGGCCAGCGGGGAGCTGCCGTTGGTGTTGATCGCGTCATACTGCTTGAGCACATCGTTGCGGCTCCTGTAGATCACCGCCGCCAGGGGGTGGAACCCCGCAGTCATGCCTTTGCCCACGATGACCATGTCGGGCGTGAAACCGAGCGATCGGTAGGCAAAAACCTCAGGCTGCCAGAAGCCGGTCTGGATCTCGTCCACACACATCAGCGCCCCGGTCTCACTGCACCACCGGCGGGCCAGCTGAAGGTAGGCCGGCTCCAGGGTGAGCGCCTCGCGGTTCATCAGGATCGGCTCCGCCCATAACGCGGCCACCCGCGAGCCATACGCCCGAAAGATCCTCTCCAGCTGGTCCGGGTCGTTCGGCTCAACCGTCACAATTTCCAGGTTGCGAATGTAGCGCTTCCACATGCCCCGCATGTACTGCGGCACCATGTCCGTCCCGTGATAGTGCCCGTCAAGAACGATCAGCGCAGGCGTGGCCGTCGCGGCGTTACGCCGCTCCCAGCAACACAGCTGAATCTTCAGGGCCGCTTCGCACGCGACCGACCCCGTACAGACGCCGAGCAGCACGGTATCCAGCCGCTCACTCTCGTCCGCTGCGTTGGCCACGGCGACCAGACGATGAGCCAGCCATTTCACTGGCGCCTGGGGAATGTCCGCGTGGTTATCCCAGACAATGCCGGCCTCGACCGCCTCCTCTACCGCCGCGAGCAACTCCGGCCAGTTGTAGCCGAAGAGCATCTGGTAGTGACCCGCGGTACAGTCCAGGTACAGCCGCCGCTGCTCGGTAAGGTAGAATACCCCCCGTCCGGCAAGGAAATCGTCGGACAGCCTGCCCTTGTCTCCCCCGTAAGAGTCCTGCAGAGCCGACTTGTCGATCGGTTGAACATCCGGCAGCTCCTCGATCACGGAGCCCACGCGCCGGCACAGCCCGGCCGGTGACTCGCTATCGAGGAACCTCAGCCCGGCGCGCATCGCATCCCCGATCCGCGCCCCCCCGGGCCCCAACGTGCCACCCAGCTCAGCCGATCGCCTCGTGTTCATTTGTGTTCAATTTAAACACCATCGCCCAGATCGTCAAACAAACCCCGCCACCGTGTCCCGCCCGGCCAAGACGACACTCCCGGCCAAGACCCGCCGGAACCCGCCCGGATCTGCGGCCTGTCCCGCTTGCCGGCTCTCTTTGAAGCGCGGTAGAATAGGGTTGATGGCCTTTGTCGGAGACTCCTCGACCTCAGTCCCCAAGACCAGGGAGAACGCCGGTCGGCGCCCCCTCGGGTCCCAGGAGGCAAGCGTACACGGGCCTTCCCCTCTACCATGGCTGGCAACAACCGAGCGGCTGGAGCACCCCTTGCCACCTGACCGCGTCCGGCAACGCCGCCGCCGGGTCCTGGGCATGCTGTTGATGCTGGTAATCACCGCTCTACCGCTCTTCCTGCTGGTCATGTGGTCGCGAGACCGGACCACCGTCCTGGTCCACCTGCGCCCCGCACGCGAGGCCCAGGCCGCGTTCCAGAGCCGCATCGACCACTTGGGCCTCCTGCCTGCAGAGGCGGTTGAACTCGATAAGGCCGGTCTGTACTACTTGTTCTCCGACCCGGGCGACCGAGAGTATGCCCGCCAATGCCGCGAGAGACTCGTCATCGCACACGGCGCAGCTATCAGCCTGTACTTGGCTAACAAGTCGCGGATCGTCATGACCTGCGAGAAGGGCAAGATCGAAGTGTCGCTCATGCCTTCCCTCGAATTGATCCATCTCCTGGAGCAGCAAACCAGGAACATCAATGCCTACTTCAACAAGAAAACCCAGTGAGTCCCCACAAACCTGAGCATGTTCCCCGATCGCGACCAGCCGCCCCCGCGAAAGCCGCGAACCGTGTCTCCACACTTCATCCTCGAAAAACCAACGGCCACCGCATGAAAGCCGCCGACCGGCGAAAGCAGTTGCTCGACTCCGCAGCCCGGTGCTTCGCAGAACACGGCTACCGCGGCACCACGACGGCCATGATCGCCGCCAAGGCCGGTATCTCCGAGCCGATCATCTACCGCCACTTCAAAACCAAGCACGATCTGTTCATTGCCCTCATCGAGAAGGTCGCCGACGAGGTGTTCGACAACTGGCAGAAAGCCACCCGCAACGCCAAGAGCCCGCTGGAGAAACTCCAGGTCCTCATGTACCAGAACCCGGCCACCTTCGACCCGCGCACCGCTGGCGTCTACCGACTCCTGTTCCACGCTTCCACCGAGACCTCCGAGCCAGCCATCCAGCAGGCCATCCGCGATCACTACGACCGCTACGTCAGGTCCCTCGCCTCCGTCATGGCCGAGGCTCAGAAGAGCGGACTGATTCGGTCCGACGTGCCCGCCGAGTGGCTCGCTTGGCAGATCATCCACGCGGCCGTCGGCTTCGCCATGGTCCGCCCGCTGAACATCCCCAGCCACGCCAGCCTCGAGTTCGCCCAGGGGACAATCCGCCTCCTGATCGAAATCCTGACCCGTCACTAAATGGGGCATTTACCCCTTCACCTCCCCGCCGACCCGCGATTCCAGCCTAACGATCGGCCGAATCGCGTGTCTGATCGTTCATAGAGGATCCTCCCCGACCACCTGTGGACGACTCCTGACTTTCCTTGTGGCTGGGGTACGTTTCTCGTAGCATCAAGCTTGGGACGGTGGTTTTCGCCGTGCGGCACAGATCACCTGCCCCACGCGGAGAAGGACGCCGACCATGTTTTCCGCTATCCGACGCCTGACGTGCCTGGGGGTCATCACTCTGTTGGCGACTCTCACCCCGGACTTGATCGCAGCCTCCAGATCGCCCTCTAGGGGCGCCGCCCCTCAGATCAGGCGGAGCGCAGCACCGGCACCTCGATCCATCAGCCGATCCTCAGGCTCGGCCACCGCCCGCGTCACCTCGCCGCGGATCTCCGCACCAAGCAGGTCCGTAGCCCCGTCGTTCTCCGGCCGGTCCCCTTCACCCGCTCCAGCGATCACGCGCTCAACACCTTCCATTGCTGCACCTTCGCCAAGCACTTTCTCCCGAGGCGGCGGATCTGGCGGAGTCACCTCGATCCCCAGGTCGTTCAGCCCTCGAGTCTCCTCGCCAAGACCTTCCGGCGGGCGCGACCGGGCAACAATCAGCTCACCTGGACCCAGTGCCCCGACCAGTATTCTCCGATCGCTTCCGGCCGCCAATTCGTCTCCTTCGTCGGTCTCCTTCAATCGGGGCGTTGGAAACACCGGATCGCTACCTTCATTCACCACCCGCTCGACGCCGAGCTCGCCACAGGTGTCCACTTACCGACGGCCGGGCGCCAGTCCGTCCTCGGGAGGACCCAACACGGCCAACCCGCTGACATCCGCCCAAACACCCCTCCGGCTCCCCGACATCACCACCGGCACCAAGACCACGCAGCTCGGCTCAGTCGATACTTCGCGCCCGATCACTTTCACCTCGACGCGGAAACCGGCATCCAGCGGAGCCACCGCAGTCGTGCCTCCCGATCGGTCTTCCTCGACACCGCGACCACCAGGTCCGCCCTCCGCCAGCCCCGCTAGCCCCGGCGCCGGCGGAGCCCGCTCGCTGCCCGTCGGTATCAGCCGAGACCCGGGCGCCGCAACCGGCTCACCCGTGCGACGAGGAACCTCGGGCGGCAGTGTACTGCGTCCCAAACCCGATTATGATCCGGCCCGGACACCGAGAATCGGCGATCCCGGCTATTGGCCATCGCTCTCACGCGGCGGACACCTCGACCGCCCGGCCCACCCCGGACCACGCCCGCCGGTGGTTTACCACGGCCATCGCCCCCCGCCTTGCGGTTTCGGCTTCTACCGCAGCCGACGCTGCTGCCCAGTGTACTACACGCGGTTCTTCGCCTACCCGCTGGCGTCCTACTATGTGACTTCACCAGCCATCGTGCAGGAAACCGTGGTCGTCCCGCAGCCTGTGTACTATCAGCAGCCCGTCTACACCACCGACTATGCCGCTCCGACGCTGTACTCGACTTCGCCGACCATCCCTTCGTCGGATGCCACCTCACCCTACACCAGCGAACCTTCGCCTCAGCCCACAACCGCAAGCCCGACCGACGGCGGGACGACATCGCCGACGCCGGCCGCCGAGAGCATCACCGGCCTGGCCGGCCGGCCCGCGCCGGACACCAAACGGGCGGACCCCAAGGGCGAGGAGCTCTACACCCTCATGTTTGAGGGAACCAGGGCCTTCGCCGAGGGCGAATATGACGCCGCCGCTCGCATGTTCCTCCAGGTCACGATGCAGGATCCCGAAAACGCGGATGCCGCACTCGCCTACGCGGTCGCCCGAATCGCCACCGGCGACTACGCGATCTCGGCCATCGCCATCCGGCGCGGCGTGGGCCAGTTCAAAGAAGTGGTGGACTCCGGATTCGATATCCGCGAACGTTACACCAACAAGGAGGACTTCGACCGCCACTTCAGGTTGCTGGTCAACTTCGTCTCCCAGCGACCGGACAACGCTGACGGGCTCGTCTCCCTGGGCTTTGCCCAGCACTTCACCGGTCAGCGCGATCAGGCCATGGAGACCTTCAAGGACATCAAGCAGCGCTTCCCCTGGGATGCCGACCTAGCCGAGGTTTTCATCAAGGCGAAGCCGCTGGCCGAGATCCAGCAGCAGGAGGCTGCCGAGCAGGGCGCCGGCCAGCCAAGCCAGACCGAGCCCGCGGGCCAGACCGGACAATCGCTTCCATCTCAACCACCCGCGGCGCCAACCCCGGTACCCCAGCCCACGCCGAACGAGGTCAGACCCGTTCCGCCTCAGCAACAGTGGGTGCCACTGGTGCCGAAGAGCCCCGCAACCCCTTCTTCAGGCACACAGCCCAACGCCTCGACCCCGACCACGGCCCGGCCGTCGTCGGAGACACCACAGACACCGAAGTCGACCACCACAACCGAGCCGGTCACGCCGGATCTGTTCGACCTGGATTCGTGACGCGGCGGAGAAACCCTCTCCCGCCCCCGCCTGCTCAGCTCCCGGACAGGAATCAGCGGCGGACATGGCGCCTGCCGCCCTACACCGGCTTCGGCGGCCTTCGCCCACCGCCAGGCCGTGGCTGCCGACGCTTCCTGAACCCATGGCCCGACCCGGCAAGACCGTCCGACAGCATCAGGGATGCCGACGCAGATCGTACGACCCATCGAGCCCTACGTCCTGGGGGGCAACATTGGCCGGCCAGGGTCCACCCGGCGCAAACGTCTCACGGATCGCTTCGATGTCACGGAATCCAAACTGAGCGTTGGGCTCAATGTATGAGCCTTCCCCCCATTCGTTCCATGCCTCCAGGAGCGCCATCTTCTTGCCCGTGGCATCGAGGTGAGTCTTCAGCCGGCCAAGAGCGTCCTTGAGATCTCGCGGACTGCGGGCGAACCGCTGACGGGAACGCGGGCCGGCCCATGGCCGGTCATCCCAGCCAACGGTCAGCAGCGGAATGTAGGCCACTCCCCTGGCGGCGGCCATGGCCTTCCACACATCCTCGTGAGCCAGGACATGACTGCGGTATGCGAACTGGAGCGTCGAGCCGCCCACCTCCACGTAGTTGTAGCCGGTAACCGAGTCGTAGCCGGCACGACGATATGACTCGAGAGCGGAGGTGTCCGGTCCGGCACACGCCCCAATGTGCAGCCCGGGCAAGCCGGCCTTCCGAACCCGCTCCCGCATCGCCTCGAACACTGCCCGGGTCTTCTCCGCCGAGCCTAGCTGTGCGACAACCCGCGATCCGGCAAAGAAACTCACATAGGGCTTGCCCTCCACGTTCAGGTAGTTCGGCCGGCGAAAATAGTGCTCGATCCAGTAATCGGTGACGGCCAGCAACTGCTCGGGCGTGTGACCGTCGAACGGGGCATGGTTAGCCCACATCAAGGCAAACTTCATCCGGTCGCTGTAGCGGGCCTTGAGAAAACCAGCGTTCAAGCCCGCGGCCAGTTCTTCCTTCCCTTCTCGCCAATACCAATCGTACAGAAAGAACGTCAACCCGTTCTCGACCGCCCATTTAATGTGCCAGTCGGCCACCTGGGGGCTGCCCTCCGCATACCAGCCAAGCAGCGAATCACGCTCCGGGAAGTCCGCCTGCTTCCGCCAGCGAACCAACTGATCGGGCGACCAGCCGGGAAAGTAGTAAACCCCGATATCGTAGCCCGTCCGCACCGTCTGCGGCTCAGGGACGTCGTAGCCGTCAGCCGGACGCTTGAGCCGTCTGAGGTCGGTGACCGGCTCGTCGATCCGCAGCGTGCGGGTGAATCGCTGCCCGTTGACTGTCAATTCGATGTCCAGGTCCCCGGCGCTCTTCAGCAGAATCGCCTGGTTCAATTCATGCCGCTCGCCAAGTTCGATCCCCTTGAACGCGATCGGCTCAGCGGCAACCTGACCGCGCTCGTTGACTCTGAAGATCACCGTCCCCGGCGGCACGGCCGGCCCACCCGCATGTTCAAGAACCGCCCGCAGTGTGGATTGGCTGCCCGCCCGGTTGATCGGCCGGGCAAAGATCAGGTGACGCAGCCTCGCGAACGGCTCGCTGACGTCATTCTCCTCGATCGCAAGCTTGCGCAAACTCAGCGTCGCGGTCGGCGAATTGCCGAACGAGAGTGCCAGATGCGTCACCGTCCCTCTCCAGCCGGGGAACTGCCGGAGATCCAGTTCGATCGGGCCGGAGTAACCTGGGTTCCTGAGGTGAATCGCCTCCCCATACAGCCCGGGCTCCTCCTGGGTCGCCCAATGCAGGCCGATCACATCCTCGCCCGGACAAGCAACATCGAGGCGGAGCACCGAACGGCGAGCGGCATCAAACGGCCTCACCGTACCAATGACCACTGCCTGCATACCATGGGCGATAACGTGGAGACCGTCCGACGACTCCTTGACCGTGGCCGCATAGAGCGGATGCCACGACCCGGCCCCCTTGCGGAAATCCCAGTCTGGAGCCGGCAGATCACCGATCGTCTCCCTGATGCGAATCGCATAAAGCCGACACCTGATCCCCGAAGGCGGGTCGAATCGCAGGCGGACCATATGTCCAAGCTTGCCCCAGAATGGCCAGACCACGATCGTCTGACGACCGGAACCAGGCACCAGGACCGTGCTCATCCACTCGGGCTCGAAACCCCCATACTGGCCTGTCGTCTTGTTGGTGTAGAAGAGCTCGCCCCGTCCGGCAGCTGAACAGTCCAGGTCCATCTCAACCCACTGGTCGTTGGTTGCCTTGGGCAGCTCGAAGGAAGGACCGGTGATAATCGGATCGGACCCGACGGCAGTATAGACCACGGCGTCGGACTCGAAGCTGACGTCCCTGACGTCGCCACTCGGGCTCCAGCCGTTCCACCCCAGCGACGACCCGAACCGCCATTCGACAGGCGACTTCTTCCCAGGCGCCGAGGCGGCAACGCACGGGACCGAGGTCGCGAACACCGTCAGGGCAACCGAGGCGACACCGCCGAGGATATCTCTTGGACTCATGGTCTTCCTCGTGAGGTCAGGCAATCCGCACCATCAACATCAGAACGTACTTACGACAACGAAAGCACACCCTACCCTCAACCGAGACGAGGCGGCAAGGGATGATCTGCCTCAGACCCGTCAGGGACAGTGCAACGCCCCACATACCACCGCCGACCGCTGACACACACTTGCATCATCGCCCCGCGTCGTGTTAAGATGCTCCCTCGTGAGTTCACTAGAGAAGGAACCGAACGATGCATTATCCTCGTAAGTTGAGTCGGATCAAGAAGATAAGGAAGCACGGATTCCGCGCCCGGATGCGGACCGCCGGTGGCCGCAAGGTACTCAAGCGCCAGCGACGCATTGGCCGCACATCCTTCTCCACCGCCCGCTGAACTGTGGCCGGGGCACTCCGCGCCCGTCCTCCGGACTGATCTCCCATCAAGGCCTGACAGGATCCACACTCTTACCCGGATCGCTTTGACGCGCTCCGCGGCTCCCACGCGCGACCGCCCCGTGATCTGGCTGCCCAACGCCGAGCGGGATCTGGCCCGACGCAGCATTTCGGTGCCTTTCGGACCTCGCCCCCAAACCGGCACCGACTATCGACCGTATCATTCGTATGGGATACAATGCCCTGTCCGGATGTCCCTTTTCCCGTGTCCCGAGGTGAACGTAAACCCATGGCTCACGACCATCTGAAGGAATCCATCGAGGCCCAGACCGGGCGATCCAGCATCCTCCTCATCGCCACGCTGATGGGCGGCATCCTCGTCCTGAACTCGTTTCTGGCCGAGTGGGTCTTCAAGCAGGCCGAATACACGGACACCTTCGCCTTACTGGGAGCCATCCTGCTGGGTGCCCCGCTGGTCGGCCACGCCGTCAAGCACCTGCTCCAAGGCCATATGCACATGGACGAGCTGGTCGCCATCGCGGTTATGGCCGCCATCGCCATCGGCGAGTACCAGGAAGCCGGTGTCATCGCCTTCTTCATGATCATCTCGACCCTGATCGAGACCCGCACCGCCTTGGGTGCCCGAGCGTCGATCGAGGGTCTGATCCGCCTTACCCCGACCCGCGCCCACCGCATCTCCGCGGACGGCCGCGAGGAAGAGGTGGAATCCCGTCTCCTCCAGCCCGGCGAGATCATCCGCGTCCGGCCGGGCGATAATATTCCCGCAGACGGTATTGTGGTCACCGGGCAATCCTCGGTGAACCAGGCCAGCATCACCGGCGAATCGATCCCGGTCGACAAGGGGCCGGACGACGAGGTCTACGGAGCCACCAGCAACCTGACCGGCGCCATGGATATCCGCGTCACCAAGGCCGGCTCGGATACGACCATCGGCCGCGTCCAGAAGATGATCCTCGAGGCCGAGAAGACCCGCATCCCGCTCATGCGGCTCATCGACCAGTACGCCGCCTGGTATACCCCGACCGTCCTGATGCTTGCCCTGATCGTCTGGTTCTTCAAAGCCGACAGCGACGGCATTACCCGGGCGATCACCATGCTCGTCGTGGCCTGCCCGTGTGCCTTGGTTCTCGCCACACCGACCGCCATGGTCGCGGCCCTCTCCTGCGCGGCCCGGCTCGGCATCCTGGTCAAGAACGTGGTGACCCTGGAAGGCGCCCGCAACCTGTCGGCCGTGGTCTTCGACAAGACCGGTACGCTGACCACCGGCGAGTTGTCCGTAACCCAGATGAAGCCGGCACCGGGCGTCGAGGGCACCGACCTGCTGCAGATGGCCGCTTCCGCCGACCAACTCTCCAAGCACCCGACCGCCCAGGCGTTGGTCGCGGTCGCCCGCAAGGCCCGAATCGGGCTCGTCAAGCCGGAGGCGTTCAAGGAGGCCATCGGCAAGGGCGTGTCGGCGACGATGAACGGCCGCGAAATCATGGTCGGCCGGGCAACTTGGCTGGCCGATTGCGGCGTGGACCTGAGCCTGCTCAACGATCCCGAGTTCAAGGAACCGGAAGGGCTTAGCGTGCTGTGCGTCGCCCGCGACGGCAAGCTCATCGGCTGGATTGGCCTCGAGGACCGGACCCGCGATGAAGCCCGCGAAGCAATCGAAGATCTGCAGAAGCTAGGCGTCCGCAGCTTGATCATGGTCACGGGCGACAAGTGGTCCGTGGCCCGCCGAGTGTCGGCCGAGATGGGCTGCACGGACGTTCATGCCGAGGTACTCCCCGCCCAGAAGCTCCAGATCGTCGATCAGCTCAAGAGCCGCCGCCACCGCGTGGCGGTGATCGGTGACGGCGTGAACGATGCCCCGGCCCTGGCCGCCGGCGATCTGGGTATCGCCATGGGCGCCGCCGGCAGCGACGTGGCCATTCACTCGGCCAGCATCGCCCTGATGAACAACGATCTCCGCCGCCTGCCGTTCCTCATCCGCCTCTCCAGAGCATCGACCAAGGTGATCTGGCAGAACATGGCCTTCGGTATCACCTTCATCGTGATCCTGCTGATCCTGGGCGCGATGGGCGAGATCAACCCAATGTTGGCCGCATTCCTGCACATGGTCGCCGGCGCGGTGGTGATCTTCAACTCCGCCCGCCTGGTCCGATTCGGCGAGCACCTGGAGTCAACCCCCTTGCCGTCGGCGTTTATCGAGCGTGAAGGCCGCCTTTCCGCGGCCCAGTCGTCCGGCGGCGCAGTGCCAGTCCCGGCCTGAGTCCGAATCATACGCCCTTTGTGCAAGATCGCCCGCCCCGGCAAGCAACCGGGACGGGCGATCCTGCATAGCCCCAACTCGACGAGCCCCCACGCCCCCCTTGATGCGAGTCGCACGAGTCGAATTGAACCGCAACGCGGCTCCCTGGACCTGGGTCGTTCCGCAATCGACCTGCAACCTGTCAGTTGACGGCAGAACCGCAACGCGGTTGCAGAATTCAGCCCAGGGTCGCGAAGCGCACCCTGGGTAACATGCCCGTCGCCCCCGCCCGGAAACGCTGAAGGCGTTTCACAACGTTGCCAGCGTCACCTTCCCCATCCCAAATCCACTTTCGATCGGCGACGGGGCTTGTCGCGACTCTTCCCACCCCGATAGTATTCCCACGGCAGCGAACGATGGGAGACCACCATGGATCTCTGGCGACACCTCGCGCCCCCTTCGAAGAGCCATGTCCGGCTGCATCCCAAGCTGTGGATGGTTTTTGCCGCCTTCTGCATTGCCTGCGTGGGCATCGACGTGGTGGCTGGCAAGCAATTGCGGGCGATCATCGATCGTCGCGAAGCCGAGCGTATCTCAGCCGAGAACCGCATCTCTCGACTCCTCGCGCCCGCCTACGCTCGCCAGTCAGTGGTGAGTCGTATTCGCACGGCCGCATCGAATTTGGCCTGCCGAACACAATCGCCGCTGGCGGCGAATCTCCTGCAGGCCGTCGCCAGTTCCGCAACACAGTGTGATACGAGGCCGACTCGCGCCGAAGTGGAAGCCTGCCTGCTCGGCGGACGTTCCTTGAGAATCCAACGACTCTCGGCGACGGCCAGCCAAGCCATCGCGTGCGAACTCGGATGTGCCACTTGTCTTTCGCCCAGGCGCCCCTACGGAATGGCAACCTACTGCGTACCGGAAGGCGACCTCACCATCCGACTCGTCTTCTCCGACAACAGGCTGCAAGCCGCGCTTCCGCCGCTTCAAGAACCCGCTTTCTATGAATGGCCACTCCTTCTGGCGTGCGAGGTGACCGGCGAGACCTATCGCACGCACGCGAACACCCTGTGGGTTGGTCTGCTCATGCTGACGCTCGTTCTCCGTCGCGATCGCGTAATACTGGCGGAGTTCCTGCTCATGGTGGGGATTCTGACGACCATCGCCGAAATGCCAAGCCTCAACAGAACTCCGTTCCTGAGCGTAGCGATGCACGACCAGGACCTGCCATGGGGACTCTGCATGGTATTCGCAGCGTTGGCCCTCTTGTCTTTCGCCTACTTCAGAACGAGCTTCGCCTGCGCGATCTTCTGTCCGGTGTGCGACTACAACCTGCGAGCGAACACCAACGGCATCTGTTCGGAGTGCGGCGCGGAGATACCTCCGGCGATTCGAGAACGGCTGACGCTGCTGAACCCATCGTAGGAAGATCACCTTCCGCGGCCAGGACGCTATTCCGCGGCGGTACTGCTCGGCGCCGAACCTGCCGGACAAGTGCTTGCCGAGTACTCCTGATTCTGCTCCTCGCGCCACGCGGCAAGCCGCCTCTTCGCCTCCTGCTGAGCCTTCGCAAAGGCGGTCCCGCCCCTTTCGTCCAGCCACTTCGCCAGCGCCGCTCGGCTGTCGGCGGTGAGCTCCATGTCCGGTCCCGATGGCGGGTAGCTCCGCAGGCTTTGCCCATGTTTGAAGCTGACCGACTGCAGCTCTTGTTGGCCTTTGAAGAAGGAGAGCTTCAACTCGCCGTAACATCTGCAGTGCCCGCCTAACACGCTCAACCAGTTAGGCTTGAACTCGATGAGGTCAATCAACTGCCGAACACTATCGGCGTCATCAATCGCAACTGCCGGGAGAACCGGCAGGACCGACGGCCCGCCTTGGAAAGGTGTTCAAATCCAGTACAACCCGATCGGCACCGTCGCATGTCCGAACAAGCCACGCCTTCCACAAACGCGGCTGGACGGTCCTGTAGGTTACTCCCCCCGCAACCAGAACGACTGCAAAGGCCAACGTGATTCGCAAGAGCTGGCGTCGTGGCCGGCCCAGAGGGACGGGCGACAAGGATGGTTGACTTTCCTGGCCATCCATGGAGGATTTCCCGCTCTACCCCGGCTTGATGATCTGCCAGATCGCCGGACCAAACTTGCTGAACAGAAAGCTCTGGTAGATCAGGCTCGGGCTGGAGAGCGGGCTGAAGAGCACCTCGGTCTCCTGTTGGATGACACGCAAGCAGTTGACCTGCATGAGCGGGATGACCAGGATCAGGATCGCGAGCTTTCGGCACCAGGGCCGGATTCCGCGTTTCATGCGACGCTCCTTAAGGTTTCACGTTGCAGGTACAGACCATCCGGCCACAACCGGGGCACCCCTCACCGTACTTGCGCCGGATCGCGGCACTGAGGTCCACGTCCATCACATTCGCCAACGTCGCCAGCCAAGCCAGGACGTCGGCGAACTCCTCCTCCAGGTTGGCCCGGTCGTTGTTCTCCGCGACGGCCGCCGCCAACTCCCCGATCTCCTCCATGAGCCACAAGAACGTACCCGCCGGGCCGCGTGCCCGATCTTTGTGCGAGTACATCTTCTCGATCAGTTGCTGAAAGTCCTGCAAGTCCATGGAAGCCAACGGGGATCTCCTGTCAGATCAGGCGGTCAGGATATCTCCGGCATACCCGCCGGGCAACGGGGCAACAGACGGATTGGCGGCTATAATCGACGGGTCATGACCGACCGCCCACGAGAAACGCTGCCGCGCAGTGTCAGGATTCGATCCCGCCGCGACTTCGAACGCGTGTTCGACCTCAAGATTCGGGCCACGGATGCCCTGATTACGCTCTACGGCGCCCCCTCCAACTGTGCCCTGGCCAGACTCGGCATCGCCGCCGGACGCCGCCTCGGAAACGCCGTCGTGCGTAACCGAACCAAGCGCCTGATCCGGGAGGCATTCCGCCGCGTCCGACACACGCTTCCGTCAAGAACTGACTGGGTCGTCGTTCCCAGAACCGGCGCTGAGTTGGCTCCCCCCAACCTTCAAGTCTCGATCATCAACCTGGCTAGACGGCTGGCAGAGAGAGTCGAGGCACGCCGAAGAGCGATGGAGGCGGCCGACGCGGTGAGGAACTCAGAGGGGTCCGGTGCCACCAAGGAAAGCGAAACCACGTGCCCGGAACGACGCGGTCCCGTCCTCGATCAGACGCGCAAAAAGAAAGCACCAGGTGCCTAAGGCTGGCCCGGTGCTTTCCGGAGGGGAAAGAAGCCAAACTGAATCGCCCTGTCATGCCAGGGCCACAAACCCTCCGATGATACCTCGTTCTTATTGTCGGCTAAGCCGCGAATAATCTTGCATCTTTTTTTTGCACCCCGGTTCGGCTTGCAGGCGAATCACGGCTTGCTCTGGCTCGTCAGAAGTCTACACAAGGATCCTAAACCAAGCCAGCGGGCAATCTCGCGTTTTCACCCCATTCTTACTACTGGCAAAGAGCGTTGTATCGGACCTCGTCATCACCTACGTCGCGCCGGGCGGTATCTATATCACAGGACTCGGACAACATCAAGCCCAAACCAACCCGTTTTCCTGCGACTTGGTCAACACTGCGCCCACCCGCAGTGATGACACTTGTTACAGCCTTCCGCAAAGACCAACCCTTCACCGCAGGAAGGACACTTGACCTTGAAGGCAAGACGGACCGGCGTCAGGACACTTGTGCTGGAAGCGAACGAATGGGAATCCGTGCTCGATCCAGCACCTGTCACGACGGCATGGCGCACTTCCGTCACCTGCGTGTGGTTCTTGCCATTCCCGTTCCCGTTCCCGTTGCCGGGATGAGGATTGACGCTGGTCGGAGGTACTATCGGACCGGCATGGCTCTCGGCAGGCCGATCCAGCGAGGCGAGATCGCACTCGCCCAGCAGCAGAGCGCGAAGGCCGAATCGTTCCTTGGCCCGAGTGTACTTCTGCAGGGCCCGAGCCAGACCGTCGCCGAGGCTCATGATCTTGCCATCCTTGGTCGGCACCTGCAGGCTGGAGCCGATGTCCCGAAGCTGGCGGATCACATGCCGGAGTGCCCCCCCGGCCCGAAGCCAGAGCGAAATCAACCTGCAGATCGCTTCGAGATCGCTGTTGGCGATGTCACCGCCCTTGCCGAGCTGGGCGAAGACCTCAAGCTCGCGTTCGCTGCGCGGATCAACGGTGATCTTCACGTGCATGTTGCCGAACGGCGTCATCTGCCGGATCCGGAATCCGCTGACGATCTCGGGAATATCGCGCGGTTCGATGGTCGGCGGCTCGGCGACCGGCTTGCGGACAAGCGCCTCAGCAGTTTTGGAGGCTCCATTCCCAGGGGCAGATGGGGGCGTCGCCATGGCAGTCGACTCCTTGCTGGCATTCTTCGCCTCGGTGGCGGACTTGGCCTGGGTCGCTTCACCCTTGTCGACCTTCTTCAGAGCCATGGGCTGCTCGGTCCGGCACCCATCTCGATAGACGGTGACCCCTTTGCACCGCAGTTGGTAGGCCAGCCGGTAGATCGTGTCTACGTCCGCCACCGAGGCATCGTGGGGGAAGTTGATGGTTTTCGAGATGGACGCGTCACAGTGCCGCTGGAACGCCGCCTGCATCCTCACGTGCCAATCAGGTGTGATGTCATGGGCACAGACGAAGATGTGCTTGGCGTCGGCGGGCACGCCAGGAATTCCAGCGAGGGTGCCATCCCTGGCAAGGCGATCCATCAGACCCTCGCTGTCGAGACCTCTCGCCGCAGCATAGGCGGCGAAGATTGGGTTGACTTCAACCATGGGCTTCCTGCCTTCATCCTGACCCTTGAGGACGTTGCGGAAGAAGGCAAGACTGAACATGGGCTCGATGCCGCCGGAGCAACCGGCGATGATGCTGATCGTGCCGGTTGGAGCGACGGTGGTCACCGCCGCATTCCGCATCGGACGATGATACTGCGTGTCCCAAATGCTGCCCGCCCAGTTGGCGAACGAGCCGCGCTCGGCGGCCAGCTGCTCACTGTAGTTATGCCCCTCGTCGTCGATGAACTTCATGAACCGCTCGCCCCAGGCCACGCCATCCTCGGAGGAATAGCACACCCCGAGCTTGAACAGAGCGTCAGCGAAGCCCATGACACCCAGACCGACCTTGCGGTTCGCCTTGCAGATGGCTTCGATCTGAGGCAGGGGATAGTTGTTCGCGTCGATCACATTGTCCAGGAAGCGCACCGCGTCGTAAACCGTCTCGCGAAGACCGTCCCAGTCCACGTCCGCCTGGCCTGTGCATGCGTCGCGAACGAAAGCGGCCAGATTGATGCTGCCGAGGTTGCACGCCTCGTACGGCAGCAAAGGCTGTTCGCCGCACGGATTGGTGGCCTCGATCCGGCCAAGCTTCGGCGTCGGATTGAACTCGTTGATCCGGTCGATAAAGACCACACCGGGCTCACCCGTTTGGTGGGCGTTCTTGACGATAATGTCCCAGATGTCCCGCATGCTGTAGACGGGAGTAGCGAACGACGAGCCGCGGGCGACCGTCTCGGCCGTGGCGTTGCCATCCGAGTCTTCAACCCGCAGCTCGCCGTCCTGACCGCGCCTGACAGGGATCAGTGACCGCACATCGTACTTGGCAATCTCCACCGACTTGGGAATCAAGTACTCCTGCCCACTCCTCGGATTGCGAACGACATGCGGGGCATCCGCATCTCTCAGAAACGCTTCCATCCATGGGTCGGTCAACTTGACCGAGATGTTGTAGTTCGTGAACTGGGTGAGGTCCTGCTTGGCGAACAGGAACTTGAGAATATCGGGGTGATGAATGTACATCATCCCCATGTTCGCCCCGCGACGGAACGCACCCTGCTGAATCGCATTCGTCGCCTCGCTGAACGCCCGCCAGAAACTGATCGGACCCGACGTCGTGCCGCCCGAACTGCGGATGTAGTCCCCGGTGGGACGGAGCTCGTCAAAGGCGAACCCGGTCCCGCCGCCAGCCTTCTGAATGAGAGCCGTGTTCTTGATCGAGTCGAAGATCTCCGCCACGCTGTCTCGCACCGGAAGCACGAAACAGGCACTCAACATGCCCATCTCACGCCCGGCATTCATCAACGTCGGACTGTTGGGCATGAAACGCCCGCTGACGATCAGATCGTAAAAACGACCCGCCCAGCGGTCACGCTGCGCCTGGTCGCCGTAGGACAACTCAACGTCGGCAATCGTGCCAGCCACCCGATCGAACAGGGCTTTCGGCGTCTCCGTCACTTGGCCGTTCTCGTCTTTCTTGAGATACCGCGCCCGAAGCACGCGCAGAGCGTTCTCGCTCAGCCCGACGTTCGCATCGGCCCCATGGGCATCCGTTCCGATGATCTCATCCTTGATTGACGCCACTGTCCAAACTCCCGAAGGCAAACCGGCCTCATGCCCGATCCGCCCAACAGCTCACCCGCCCAACCCAACCTGCCTGCAAACCCCGCCCAGGCCCTTCGGCGCGCACCCCAACACACCGGATGCGCCCTCACCGCACCGCAAAAGAAATCACTCTCTTGCGTCCAGAAGGTACCAAGACCGACCTGATGCCCGCCCCAACATGTAGGGGGGCGAATATCTTAATACCCCAAGAAGTAGCCCCTGTCAACGGAATCTTCCCCCTAAACTCGCCGATTCCTGGACGTCGACAGAAATACCGGAAATCAAAGGGGTTACATCACACCTTTTTTTCATCTCACAGGCCATTCAACACGGAAGAAACACCCAATATATCGGCACGGAAAACCGTCCGACCCCAACATTTTGGGGGTGATTCGGCAAACGGTTTTCTCGACCGCTTGCTAACCTTCGAAAGAGAAGAAGGTTCGGCTCCTCATTCCTCAGAGACATCACCCTCCGCGTTCCGCCCGACCCAGGCGCCTCACGACCGGTCACAAGCCGCTCCCAGGACGCGTGGTCGAAGATCGAGTCGCTGGCCACCTCGCCCGAATCAGACTCAGAAGCGCTTGCGGATCAGAGAACACCGTCCACCGGTCCCCCGGAACACCCGCAAAGGCAATCGCGAACCGCCGGCTTGAGTTGCCCCCCTCGGCAACGTTCCGGATGAAAACGTGGACAATCTGGCCTGGAAACCTCCGGGCGATCGCCCCATAGATCTCAGGATCTTTCTCGCCTGCATCGCCAACCAGGATAACCCGCCGATCCGGACTGGCTCTAAGAATGGGCTCGATCGTCGCCGGTTTGCTTTTCTCCGGGCTGGCGAACAGGCTCAGCAGGCTGCTGTCCTTCATCCGGAAGAGCTTCATGTGGAATGTCCCGGCCGGAAAGCCGCTGACCGACATGAACTTGACAAGCGGCTCGTACAGTTGCCAGGGGCTGGCAGTGACGTAATGGAACGAAGCTCCGCCCTCAGCCAAGGCGCGGTAGGCGGCGGCCATGCCGGGCACCGCTGTGAACTCGCGAATGAAGGTGTTGGTCAGCAGGGCCTTCTTGTCGGTGACCTGGCTCACTCTGATCGTGTCGTCGATGTCGGAAATGACCGACACACCCCTCGCATCCAGGAGCAGAACCGACCCGGTCATCCGCCGCCCGTCGCCCTCGGGCAATACCGCCTCGATCGTCACCCCCGAATCACCCGACGCCGCCGTGCCTCCGGACCGCCGCATCGCGGACGCAGGCACCCGAATGCGTGCTTCCACATGACCATTCGCCTCGGAATCAGGCAGCCTATAGGTGGCACCCGCCAAGCGGACGACCACCCTCTTGCCCCCTTCACTATCCACGAGAAAAGCTCTCGCTCGCTCCTTGAAGACCGCCGTGTCGGCCGCATCGTCCGGCAGGCCGAGCATCCGCCGGAGGGCACCCAATCCGGCCGCTCGCTTCAGCGAGTCCAACTCCGGCTCGAACACCCACGCGTGAATCTCAATCTCCCAGGCATCCTCGCCAGGAAGAAACCGACCGAGCGTCGGAAAGAACAACACCCGCTCATCCGATTTGATGTTCGACGAATCCGCGGCGGCCAGCACGAGAGGTAGCAGAACCACGCCGCACATCATCAGACCCCCTTTGACGGTCACGTCCGGCGGACCGGGCGATGCTCGACACAACGGCAGCCACCTGCTCGATCCGCTCCCGGTATCTTGGTTCTCGTGGCCCGAGCTCCCGGCTTGGCCTCATAGCTTCCACGGCGCCCGCATCTTGGGCGAAAGCAGCTTGTTGGCCTCGTCGTCCCCGATGAACTGCTCCTTCTTCGGATCCCACCTGAGGGGGCGACCCAGAGCCATGGCGAGGTTGTTCAGGTGGCACACGCTCGCAGTTCGATGGCCCACCTCGGCCGAGGCAAACGGCTGCTTGCGGCTCTTCACTGCATCCAGGAAATTCCGGTGATGGCCCCCGGTCCGGCCGATCTTGACGTTCCCCACCGGCTCTTTGGCCTTCCTGAGCGCCGCCGCGTCGACCAGCTTGGGATCGCTGCATTCCAGGGCCGCACCGTGGATGTGAATGAAGATCCAGCCATCGTCGCCCTCAAACTTCAATCCGCGCGGGCCCTTGGCCTCGCCGATCATGCGGACGCCGTTAGAATACATGTTCTCGAACTTGTAGTCCCAGAAGACGTCGAACGGCCCCCCACCACCCTCCCGCCGACCCTCCGCCTTGAACTCGATCGGACCGGCATCGTCGGCGCCCAGGCCCAGCTGAGCGAGATCGATCACGTGTGCCCCGCGGTCAGTCATCTCACCGCCGCCGTGGGCCAGGATGAAACGCCAGAAGAAGTGGCAACGCTTCTCATGGTACGGAACCTTCGGGGTGTGACCCAGCCAGAAATCCCAGTCCAGCTCCTTGGGGATTGGCATCCCCGCGAACGACTCATGGTTCATCTTCCGGACTTGCTGGTGATGCCCGTCATCGCAGGGCAGGTTGATCCGGACGGTGTGGATCTTGCCGAACCGCCCGTTTCGCACCAGCTCGCAGGCGTACCGGGCCTTGTCGCCCGACCGTTCCTGACTGCCCGTCTGGAGCACGCGTTTGTTCTTGTACACAGCCTCGCACACCTCCCGGCCCTCAGCCACGGAATTGACCAGGGGCTTCTCGCAGTAGATGTCCTTGCCTGCGTTCGCCGCCGCGATGGCGATTAGGCCGTGCCAGTGGTCAGGCGTGCCGATCGAGACCGCGTCGATGTCCTTGCGCTGAAGAAGCTCCCGGAAATCGTGGTATGTCCTGCAGTCCTTGTTGCCGTACTTCTTGTTGACCTCGGCGCGGGCCTCTCCGCAGTGGCCGGCGTCGACATCGCACACCGCGACCAGCTGGACTTCCGGGAAGCCCATGAAGCGGTTCATGTTGCCCCGCCCCTGGCCGCCGACGCCGATAGAGGCCATGACCAGCCGATCGCTCGGGGCCGGCCGGTCCGCTTTGCCCAGGGCGGAGGCGGGAACGATGAAGGGGAAGCCAATCGCTCCGGCGGCGGACACCGCCCCGACCTGCCGGATGAACTGCCTACGCGTGGTCTTATCCTGTAACATGGGGTTTCTACTCCTCGGCTGGTGGGCCACAGGCCCGGTCTGCCACTCGCCCTCATGGACCCGCACGAGCCTGCATCGGGCCGTATTGTCCGTCATGCCGAAACGTCTGTCCACCGGTCCCACCCACCCTTCCACCCCCCACAACACGCCGCTCTCCGGCCCGCGGCTTTTGCCCCACATTGACGCAACCGCCCGCCCCGGATACACTACGTCACCGCGTTGCTGGACGATGCCTGAAGCCGCGGCGGCAGAGTCGTTGAGCTCCCCCCGGGCGGCTGAAACCTCGGGCTTTCCCAGAGAGACAAAACCTCATGGACTTGGGCAAACTCGGACATACGTGCGTCGTCGGTCTGCACTGGGGCGACGAGGGCAAGGGCAAAATCGTCGACCTGCTCACCGAGCATTTCGATATCGTGGTCCGCTATAACGGCGGGGGAAATGCCGGCCACACCGTGCACGTCAACGGGCAGAAGTTCGCCCTCCACCTGCTGCCCGTCGGCGTGCTGAGCCCGGGCAAGACGGCCACCATCGGGCCGGGCGTCGCCCTCGACCTCCACCGGATGCTGGAGGAGGTCTCTGCCCTGGCCGAGCGCGGCATCATCGTCGGGCCGAACCTCAAGATCAGCGACCGGTCTCACCTCGTCATGCCCTATCACAAGAAACAGGATCTGCTCTCCGAGGCCGCTCTCGGCAACAGCAAGATCGGCACCACCGCCCGCGGAATCGGGCCCTGCTACGCCGACAAGATGCTCCGCGCAACGGCCATCCGCGTCGGCGACCTGCTCCACCCGGATAAGTTCCGCGAACAACTCCGACGCATCGTCGACCTCAAGAACAAAACCTTCGCCGCCTTGTACAACGACCGCGAGCCACTCAATGCCTCGGAGATCGCTGACCAGTACCTGGCCTGCGCCGACCGCGTTCGCGGCAATATCTGCGACACGACCCGGTTCTTCTTCGAAGCCATCCAGGCCGGTAAGCGGCTGCTCTTCGAAGGAGCCAACGGAGCCCTCCTCGATATCGACCATGGTACGTTCCCGTTCGTCACCAGCAGCACCACAAGTGCCCTGGGCGTACCGGCCGGGGCCGGTGTACCCGCCAGCACGCTCACCAGCTGCATCGGCGTCACCAAGGCCTACACCACCCGTGTCGGTGCCGGACCATTCCCGTCCGAACTTGACAACGAGATCGGCCAGTACATCCGCGAACGTGGGCACGAATACGGCACAACCACCGGCCGACCTAGACGATGCGGCTGGTTCGACGCCGCGGCCGCCCAGTACAGCACCCGGCTGAGTGGAATCACCCACCTGGCGATCATGCACCTGGATACGCTCAGCGGCCTGGATCGCGTCGGCATCTGCACCGGCTACCGCGCCCCGGACGGCCCTCTGCCCGGCTTCGTCTCCGATGGCGCCACCATGGAACAAGTCCAGCCAGTGCTGGAGTACCTGCCCGGCTGGAAAGGCGACCTCCGCAACGTCCGCTCGTTTGATGACTTACCGCGAGAAGCACGCCATTACGTCGATCGCATCGAGTCCCTCGTCGGCGTGCGAATCGCAATCCTCAGTGTCGGACCGGATCGAACCCAAACCCTCATCCGGTCGATATAATATGATCATGCGCGAACCGCCCATCGACCCCCAGGACGAACTCGGGCTGCGACCGGACCAGCTGCCCCGGCATATCGCCATCATCATGGATGGCAACGGCCGGTGGGCCAACCTCCGCAACCGGCCCCGCATCCATGGACATATCGAGGGAGCGGCTAACGTCCGCGAGATCATCACCCATTGCGCCCGCCTCAAACTCGATGCACTCACCCTGTACAGCTTCAGCGCCGAAAACTGGAAACGCCCACGCCGTGAAGTCGACGCACTCATGAACCTCTACGTCGAATACCTCATCAAGGAACGAGAGGAAATCATGGACAACGACGTCCGGCTAATCCAGATCGGCCGCCGAGACCGGCTCCCCGAGGCCGTCCTTCGAGAACTGGACGTCACTCAGAACATGAGCCGCAACAACCGGGGCCTCAAGCTCTGCCTGGCAATCAACTACGGCTCCCGAGACGAAATCGTGGACGCCGTCAGGGCCATCGTCGCCGACGCTCAGGCCGGGCGGCTCGATCCGGCCGAAATCGACGAGGCCTGCATCAGCTCCCATCTTTACACCGCCGGCGTTCCCGACCCCGATTTGCTCGTCCGCACGGCCGGCGAGATGCGCGTCAGCAACTTCCTGCTCTGGCAGATCAGCTACGCGGAACTGTACGTCACCGACGTACTCTGGCCGGATTTCGGCAAGGACGAACTCAACGACGCCATCCGAGCCTATGCCGCCCGCGATCGGCGGTTCGGCGGCGTGAAGACCGACGTGCCGTCGGGGGAACAGGCATAGGACGAAAACGGAAACGCCAACAACCGAAAGCCGAAAGGCAGACTCGCGTAGGTGAAGCTTCGCCTGCGGGTCCGTGATCGATTCGATTGACCCTGCCCCGACAGAAGGTCCCCCGCATCCGACACAAGACTCAATCTCAGGCCGGGGCGGTCGTGGCCACTTGCATTCCTTCCGTGAGGCGGGCATCCGGATTCAACACGACGTCGTCTTCCGGAGACAGTCCCGAGGCCACGCCGATTGCCGTTCCATAGTCACCAGCGAGTCGAATTTTCTTGTACTGGAGCCGGCCGTCCGGAGCCACGACCGCCACCCGTGTTCCGGCGGCATCAATCACTAATGCGCTGACCGGTAGAAGCAACGGCGGCGTCTCGGTTGTGATGGAGAAAGTGACTTTGACGTACATACCGGGCAACAGCAGGCCGTCCTTATTGGTGATCAGAACTTCGGTCCGCATGGTCCTCGATTCCGGCTCGATGGCCCGAGCCGTGCGTGACACCTCGCCGACCAGCTTGCGGTCGCCTTGCCCGGAAAGCGTGAGTTCCGCCTTCTGTCCAGGCCTGATCGACGAAGCGGAGGACTGGGGCACCTCAACAAATACCCGAACGGTTTGGGCTTGCACGATCTTGAAAAGCGCTGGGCTGTCGCCGCCACCCGCAGTGATCAGATCGCCGATATCGACGTACCGAGCCGTGACGGTGCCGTCAAATGGTGCCAGCATCCGGGAGAACGACTTCAGCTGAGCGAGCCGGCGCACGTTTGCCTCAGCCGCGTCGACATCCGCCTTGCTCGCCCGCACGGTGGACAGGGCGGTGTCGTACGCCGCCTGCCGTTCAGCCAGATCCTGTACGCTGATCGCCTTGCCGTCCGACAGACTTCTATACCGCTCCAGCGTAGTCCTCGCGAGATTGGCCGCGGACTCAGTCGTGGCCAGCCGGGCCTGGGCCTGCGCTTGGGCGGCCTGAGCCTGACCCAGCTCCTGGTCAATCTCGGGGGTATCGATCTCCGCGATCAACTGCCCTTCCTTGACGTCGTCGCCGATATCGAAGAACCAGCGTTTGAGATAGCCGTCGGCCCTGGCGCAGACGGTCGTCTCCCGCATGGCCTGCACATTGCCCGGCAGACCGAGTTGAGTCACCGAAGGTCCGATTTTGGGCTTGGCCACATTGACCACCGGCGCCGCCTGTCTGATGCGATCCGCTTCGGCGCGAAGGCCCGCCTCGCGATGCACGCGCGGCAACCACCCGGTCAGAAAAAGCGCCACGAGCGCACCTGCACCAGCCAGGAACAGAACCGCCACAAGCAATGGCCCTGGTTTCGAGAGCGGCACGGTGTTGACGACGTCCTCTACCCCGGTGTTCGCCGAACGAGGACGATCTGGTGATCCCGCCGCAGGCCCGGCCGAGCGCGGATTCTGATTGGGCTCTGATTCAGTCATGGCCGCTCCCAATCCAGTTCGGCGACGTGCGGCTTGGGCGGCCGCCGACGCAATACACTATACACCACCGGTACAAAGAAGAGCGTCGCGAACGTCGCCACGACCAGCCCTCCGATCACCGCTCGACCCAACGGCGCATTCTGCTCGCCACCCTCGCTCAAGCCGAGCGACATGGGCAGCATTCCCATGATCATCGCCAGAGCGGTCATGAGTACCGGCCGAAGGCGGGTCATGCCGGCCGCCAGCGCGGCCTGCGGGGCGCCCATTCCTGATCGGCGCTGGTCGTTGGCGAACGTGGTAACCAGAATGCTGTTCGCCGTGGCCACGCCGATACTCATGATCGCCCCCATGAGCGAAGGTACGTTGATGGTCGTTCCCGTGGCGAACAGCGTCCAGACAATGCCCGACAAGGCGCCGGGCAGAGCCATCAGGATGATGAGCGGATCGACCCACGACTGGAAGTTCACTACCATGAGTAGGTAGACCAGCAGAACGGCAAACACCAAACCGTAGGTGAGACCACTGAATGAGTTGTTCATGCTCTCCACCTGGCCGCGAACCACCACCGTGGAGCCCCGGGGCAATTGTCGTCGGTAACGATCGAGAATCTCGTCGACTGCCCGAGAGACCGAGCCCAAGTCAGTATCCTGAACGCCGACCAACACGTCGAGCGTGCGAGCGACGTTGTGGTGGGTGACGTTGGCCAAGCCGGTGGAATGCGATACCTCTGCCACGTCACTCAGAAGCCGCGGCTCGTTCAGCCCCGTCGCTGTGATAGGCGTGTTCTCGAGAGCGCTGATTGAGTTGATCTTATACTGAGGCGTCTGGACGATGATGGAGTACTGCACGCCGCGTATCGGGTCGAGCCAGAAATTGGGCGCCGTCTGACCGCTGCCGCTGAGCGACATCAGCATGTCGTTGGCCACGTCACGCTGGCTCAGTCCGAGCTGAGCGGCCAAGGTGCGGTCGACATTCACACGAAGTTCCGGCACATTCACGACCTGGTGAAGGTGCACGTCGACCGCGCCGGGAATGGCCGCGACCTCCCGGCTGATGGCCTGAGCCAGGCGGAGGTTCTCGGCTTGATTTGCTTTCGGCCCGACGATCTGGATGTCGATCGGCGCGCTGATGCCGAAATTGAGGACCTGCGTGGCGATGTCCGGGGCCTGAAAGAAGAAGATGAGACCCGGAAATCGGGCTGCCAATTCCCGCCTGAGGCGCTTGACGTACTCGGGCGTGGTGCAGCGCCGCTCCGGCTTGAGGGCGATCAGCACCTCTCCCTCCGCGGTCGAAATCAGCGTGCCGTCGCTTAATGCCAGATTGAGCGGGCTGACCGGCGTCCCGATGTTGTCGAGGACCATCGCCGTCTCTTCCGGCGGGATGATCTCGCGAATCACCTCGCCCACCTTCGCGAAGTGGCGTTCGGTCTCTTCGATCCGCGTACCCGGCGGGCATCGCACGTGCAGCCGGATCTGGCCGGCATCGACCGATGGAAAGAAATCCCGCCCGATCAACATAGCCAAACCGGCGGACGCGGCGACAAGCAGGGTCGCGACCGTGAGAACAGTCATTCGGTGTTCCAGGCACCAAGCCAACAGCCCGCCGTAGAACCGTCGCAACTTCTCGAACTGCTTCTCGAAAATGCCGTGGAAACCGCCGCGAACGCCGTGACCCGCGGCCACCGCTGCCCCATCGGCAACTCGCGTCTCTCCTCCCTGGAGCTCGTCACGAAGAAGATAGTAGGCCATCGTCGGCACCAGAGTTCGCGACAGGAGGTAGGACGCCAGCATCGCGAACACGACCGCCATCGCCATGGGGGTGAACAGGTACTTGGCGGCTCCGCTGATGAAGGCGATGGGAGTGAAGACGATGCAGATGCACAGCGTGGAAACGAAGGCCGGCACCGCGATCTGCTGCGAGCCGTCGAGGATCGCCCGAACGAGTGTCTTGCGTTGGCCGAGGTTCCGGTGAATGTTCTCCACCGCGACCGTGGCGTCATCGACGAGGATGCCCACCGCCAGCGCCATCCCGCCGAGAGTCATGACATTGAGTGTCTGACCAAGCGCGTGCAGGATGGAAATCGACGTGAGAATGGAAAGCGGGATCGAGATGATCACGATGACGGTGCTGCGCCAGCTTCCCAGAAACAGCATGATCATCAGGCCGGTAAGCCCTGCGGCGATGACGGCCTCCTTGACCACACCGTTGATGGCCGCCCGGACGAAAACCGACTGATCGAACAGCAGAGTCACCTTCAGTTCTCGCGGCAGAGTGGCCAGCACGCCCGGCAACGCCTTCCGGACCCGGTCTACGATGTCGAGCGTGGAAGCCCCACCGGCTTTCAGGATCGGCAAGACGGCCGCCCGCTTGCCGTCCACATGCACGACATTCGTCTGCGGCGTGAAACCGTCGCGAACATGAGCCACGTCGCGCATGTAGATGGTCACACCGTTCACCGTCTTGATCGGCAGGTCGTTGAACTCCTCGACCGTCGGCGGACTGCTGTTCAGCCGGACGTTGTATTCCTGCGAGCCAACCTTGGCAGTTCCCGCCGGAATGATCAGGTTCTGGGCGTTCACGGCGGCGGAAATGTCGTCCGGCGACAGCCCCCATGCGTGAAGCTTATCTAGATCCAGATCGACCATGATCTGGCGAAACTTCCCGCCATACGGAAAGGTGATCTGGGCGCCCTGCACCGTCGCCAGGCCGGTACGGATGAAATTCTGGCCGAAATCAAGAAGCTGCTGTTCGGTCAGCGTGTTGCTGCCCAGGGCCGCCTGAAGCACGGGGACATTGGACGCGTTGTAGCGGATGATGAGGGGCGGCGTGATGCCCGGTGGAAATGTTCTCAGGATGCTCTGCGAGATGGCCGTTATCTGGGCGGTGGCCGCCTCGATCTTGGCCCCCGGGTGGAAGAACACCTTAATGACGCACACGCCGCGGAGCGACTGGCTTTCGATGTGCTCGATGTCGTTGACCGTCGTGGTCATCGCCCGTTCGTAACCGGAGGCGATTCGCTGTTCCATTTCCTCCGGCGGCATCCCGGAGAAGGACCACATCACTGCCACGACCGGAATGTCGATCTCCGGGAAGATATCCGTGGCCATGCGGACCAGGGTGACCCCGCCAAGAATGGCGATGAACATCGCCACGACAATGAAGGTGTAGGTCCGCCTGAGTGCGAGTTCAACAAGCCACATCGAGGCTCGCACTATACCCGGTCAGGCACGCGTAGGGAAAGCCAGATTCGCCGCTTGTCCGGGCGCCAAATGCGGCCCACCGGCGGGCCGGACGACCGTCGGCCAGGCATGCCATTCTGACAGCCCATCCCTCAGAGCGTCCGAATATGGCAGAGGCCCGGACGCCAATCCATGCCCACGCCTGTAATGACGTAACATCATGTCAAAAATGACGTTACGTAGGACATGGCTGGGGCAAGCAGGCCCTGTTCAGGGTGCTGGCATTAAGCTTGCTCTCCCCCCGACGTTGGGTTCCCTCCCGCCGGTAAGTCCGCGCCCGCCAGTGGCCGGCTGCCCGTCGCGATGGGGCATGATGTGCGTAGAATGCCACTCGAATCGCATGAGAAAGGAGTTGGATGATGGCAAAGATCAAAATCCGTCCGCTGGGTGACAAGGTCGTCGTCAAACGCGTGGAAGCGGAATCGAAGACCGCTGGCGGGATCGTCCTGCCCGACACCGCGAAAGAGAAGCCCCGGCGCGGAATCGTCCAGGCGACCGGCGACGGAAAACTCCTGGACAGCGGGCAGCGAAGCAAGCTCCAGGTCGCCAAGAGCGACGAGGTGCTCTTCTCCAGCTACGCGGGCACGGAAATCAAGGTCGAAGGCGAGGAACTCCTGATCCTCGACGAAAGCGATATCCTGGCGATAATCGGTTAAGCGTTTAAATCAAGACTAATCCGTGGAGTGAAGATCTATGGCAGCGAAGAAAATCGCATTTGAAATGGAAGCCCGCGAGGCGATTCGACGGGGCGTCAAACAGCTGGCCAAAGCCGTCAAGGTGACCCTAGGACCTTGTGGCCGTAACGTCATTCTTGAGAAGTCCTTCGGTTCACCTACAGTGACCAAGGACGGAGTCAGCGTGGCCAAGGAAATCGAGCTGGAGGATGCCTATGAGAATATGGGCGCCCAGATGGTCAAGGAGGTCGCCAGCAAGACCTCCACCGCGGCCGGTGACGGCACCACCACGGCTACCATCTACGCCGAGGCCATCTACGATGAGGGCCTCAAGAATGTGGCCGCCGGCGCCAACGCCATGGAGCTCAAACGCGGCATCGAGGCCGGAGTCAACGCCGTTGTCGACGAGCTGGCCAAGATGGCCACCAATGTCAAGGACACCGCCCAGATCGCCCAGGTTGGCACCTGCGCCGCCAACCAGGACGCCCACATCGGCAAGAAGATCGCCGAGGCCATGGACAAGGTCGGCAAGGACGGCGTCATCACCGTCGAGGAGGGCAAGGGCCTCGAAACCACCGTCGAATTGGTCGAGGGCATGCAGTTCGATAAGGGCTACCTGTCACCCCACTTCGTCAATAACTTCGAATCGATGGAAGTCGTGCTCGACAAGCCCTACATCCTCATCCATGAGAAGAAACTCAGCGCCATCAAGGACCTCATCCCCCTGCTCGAAAAGGTCGCCAAGGCCGGCCGCCCCTTGCTGATCATCGCCGAAGAGGTCGAGGGCGAGGCCCTGGCTACCCTGGTGGTCAACAAGCTCCGTGGCACCCTGCAAGTGGCCGCGGTCAAGGCCCCCGGCTTCGGCGACCGCCGCAAAGCCATGCTCGATGATATCGCCATCCTGACCGGCGGCCGGGCCATCTTCGAGGACCTGGGCATCAACCTGGAATCCGTGGACGTCAAGGACCTCGGCCAGGCCAAGAAGGTCACTATCGACAAGGACAACACCACCATCATCGAGGGCGCCGGCTCACCCAGCGCCATCAAGGGCCGAATCCAGCAGATCAAGAACGAGATCGACACCACGACCAGCGACTACGACCGCGAGAAACTCGAGGAACGCCTTGCCAAGCTGGCCGGCGGAGTCGCCCAGATCAACGTCGGGGCGGCCACCGAGGTCGAAATGAAGGAACGCAAAGCCCTGGTCGAGGACGCCATGCACGCGTGCCGGGCGGCGGTCGAGGAAGGCATCCTTCCGGGCGGCGGCGTCGCCCCCCTGCGCTGCCTGGCAGCCCTCGATGCCTGCGCCAAGAAGCTCAAGGGCGATCAGAGGACCGGCGTGGACATCGTTCGCCGGGCCCTCACCGCCCCGATCAAGCAGATTGCCGAGAACGCGGGCCTCGACGGCTCGATCGTCTGCCAGAAGGTGCTCGAGGGCGGTGACAAAAACTTCGGCTACAACGCCCTGACCGGCGAGTACGGCGACCTGATCAAGATGGGCGTGCTCGTACCCAAGAAGGTCGAACGCGTCGCCCTGCAGAACGCGGCCTCCGTCGCCGCCCTGCTCCTGACCACCGATGCGGCCGTCAGCGAAATCAAGGAAGAGAAGAAGCCCACCGGCGGCCCGCCGGGCGGAATGCCTCCCTATTGACGAACCCGATCTGAAGAATCGAACCGACCAGATTGACTCAGCCCGTCGACCCTCCAAGCGTCCGGAAGGCACCCCCTTCCGGACGCTTCCTTCATCGGAGCCAAACCAGCAGCCGGCCCTCGGTGATCCGCGATCATCTCCCTGGCAACGCCGTCAGACGCGGCGCGATTCGACAACGCTTGTCTCAGACCCGCCGGTTGTTATACTGAAGGAACGACGTTTTGCGGGTGTTACAGAAGCGGACCCTCGCCCCATGTCTGAGCGATTGTACGACGTGCCGGCCGCGCGGAAGGCCATCAGCCTCATCGAGCTGCTCTGCGAATCGCCGCAGCCCATGGGCGTCTCTGAGATCAGCCAGCGGCTGGAGTTGAACAAGAACATGGTCTTCCGGTTGGTTCGAACATTGAGTGACCTTGGGTGGATCGTGGCCGACCACGACAACGTCCTCAAGTACCGGATGACCCTGCAGCCGTTCCAGCACACGAGCAAGCCGGTCAGTCGGCTGAACGTTCGGGTCGCCGCAGCAGAACCGCTTCACCATCTGTGGGAAACCACGCAACAGAGCTGCTACCTCTGCATCCTCGACCAGCGGCGAGCCCTGTGCATCGAGCATCTGGACGCTACCGGCGATCTCCGGTTCGCTGCCCGGGTCGGCGGTCATTACTACCTGCATGCGAGCGCGCCGGGCAAGGTGCTGCTCGCCTACTCGGGAGACGAGCTGCTTCGGCAGTTGGGCAAGGCGGACCTTCCCGCACGTACCCCGAAAACCATCACCGACAAGCGTGCGTTGAAGGAACACTTGGCGGCCGTGGTGGCGGCCGGGTATGCCGTCGACGACATGGAGAATGTGGACGGCGTGATTTGCCTAGCCGTGCCCATCTTCGGTCCCGATGACAAGCTCGTGGGCACGCTGGGGCTGTCGTCGCTGACGTTCAACTATACGACGCCCCAACTCGTCGGAGAACTCGGACCACTCGTGATGGAGGCAGGTCAAGCTACATCGAGAACGATGGGGGCCTCCGAGGAGCGAATGACGGTTGGCACTAGATTCGTTGCCGTGGGCACGGATTGACAATCTATCGCGCAGAACAAGCAGGACCATCGAGGACCTGCAAACGAGGGCATCATCATGAAAACGGCGGCCACCGGTTTTCCATCGCCAGGTCTCCTGACGCTCGCGGTCTGGTTCTGGACGGGACTGGCTTTGCCGGCCATCACGCCGACGGCGGAGGCAAATCCATGCCCGTATCCGACCATCAACCTTCCGGCTTCGCCAACCTACGAGGACATCCTGCAATGGGTGTTCGCCTGGGAACGGGAGACGTGGGCGCGCATCGCACCCAATGACCCGATCTCGCCGGTGACACTGAACAAACCGGCGTTGCCCGGCGGCCGACCGTACTGGCCCGCGCTGGTCCACATGAGTTCGGTCGATCGGGCATTGAAACAAATGCAGGATCTGCTGGAGCGGCTGGCGGACAAGGGCGTGGTCGTGGTGACCGAACGCCAGGAACTGGAGAGGCTGCGGCGTAAGGCCCAGGCGTCGACGGCCGGAGGCCTGGGCAACCAGGACAGTGCCACGGCCGAACAAGTCTACTGGGAAGTCCGCACGGCCAAACGCCGGCTCCTGCTGCGCGATCCGGATCTGGCTTGCCTGACCCGGATCCTCTTCGTCAAACGATTTCCTTACGAGCCGTCGCACAACTACACCGACATCATGGACAGCCCCCTCAAGGGCGGAGGCGGAATCCTCATTCTCGACATGCCGCGCAGCAATGGCCGGTTGGAGCCCTCCCTGGCCAAGACCACCCTGTTGTTCGACGCGGGCAACGGCATCGCCCGTGATCCCGTGGCCGACTTCGATGCCAAGACGATCTTCTTCGCCTATCGCCCGCCGGGCTCCAAAGCAGAGGTGTACTGGCATCTGATGAGCATGAAGGCCGACGGTGCCAATCCCAAGGAGCTGACCAGCGGACGTTTCCACGACTACTATCCCTGCCCCCTGCCCGACGGCGGACTGACCTTCGTGAGCACGCGCATCGGCTGCCGCTTTCTCTGCTTCATCCCGATGGCCTTCACCCTGCACCGCTCGAACGCCGACGGCAGCAACATCGAGACACTGTCCTACGCCAACATCAGCGAGTGGGGCCCGTCCATCATGAGCGACGGCCGGATCCTGTGGACCCGCTCGGAATACCAGGATAAGGGGGCCAACTTCGGGCATACGCTGTGGGCAATACGGCCAGACGGCACCCAGCCCGAGCTGGTATACGGCAACGATACCCGCAACTGCATGATGAACGGCCAGGAGATCCCCGAGACCGGCGAAATCTCGTGTGTAATGGTCTCCCACTTCGGCGATTTCAACGGACCCATCGCCCTGATCAATCCCAAGGAAGGACAATTCAACAGCGACGCGGTGACCAACATCACGCCGGACGTGGCCTACGGCTACGACGTCCACTGGGGAGCATTCGGCAACAAGATCGGCAGCTACCCGGACCGCCGCTGTTTCCGCGATCCGGTTCCCATTTCGCGCGACTATCTGCTGGTCAGCCATTCGCCCTCGGGCGACTGGAACAGCCCGTCACATCGGTTCGGCCTGTACCTGATCGATCGATACGGCAACCGCGAGTTGCTCTACCTCGATCCTGACATCGGCAGCATGGCTCCGACACCGCTTCGCCCTCGCCCCCGTCCGCCGGTCATCGCTTCAGTGCTGCCTGGCCGGCAGCCAAGCGCCTCAGCCTCGACATCGGAACAGCCTCTTACCGGCCAGTTCATCCTCACCGACGTGTACCAGGGGCTCACGCCGCCCATTCCGCGCGGGGCCGTGAAGCACCTGCGTATCTGCGAAGAACTCAAGTCCCTGGCCCAGGTCCGATCCGACGGCAAGCTCCGCGAAGAGTACGAGCAGTTCACCGACTTCTATGCCTCCCCCATCTTCCATCGATCCAATTCGCCGGGCGCCGGCCAAACGGATGTGGTCGGGCCCTGCGGCTGGACAACCTACGTGGCCAAGGGCGTCGAGGGACTCATCCCGGTCGAGCCGGACGGATCGGCCCGATTCACCGCCCCGGCCCGCAAGGTGCTCTACTTCCAGGCACTGGACGAGAACCTCAACGAGCTCCAACGCATGCGCAGCGTGGTCCAGCTGCAGCCGGGCGAAACGCGATCCTGCATCGGCTGCCACGAGAGTCGCCGCGACGTCCCGGACAATCGACGGCTGGTGGCCATGAAGGCCCCTCCGCGTTCACCGCTGCCCCCGCCGTGGGGCTCAGGCCCGTTCTCGTACGAGAAAGTTGTCCAGCCCGTTCTCGACATGCATTGCGCAGAATGCCACAACGCCCGGCACCAGAAGGGCATCGATCTCACCGGCACTCTGGACGCGAACAAAGTCCCGGCGTCCTACCGCACACTCATCGTCAAGGGGTTGGTGAACTACCCCAGCTGCGGCTGGGGTGAACACCATGGTCGGACAATTCCCATGAGCTTCGGCGTGGTCAAAAGCCGGTTGATCGACGTATTGAACAAGGGCCATCACGACCTGCGCCTGAGCCGCGACGAGATGCACGCCATGAAATGCTGGATCGACCTGAATTGCCCGCTCTGGCCCGACTATCAGGACCGTACGCAGCGACAGTCTCCGACGACACAGACCGCCTGGATGGAGACGAAGCGATGACCATAGGTTCATTGTGCTTCTCGATGCGAAGTCGTTGGCCTTCGCTCCTGCCGGTCCTCCTGCTGGTCTTTCCTGCCGCCTTTTGTCATGCCGATGCGCTCTCACCCACCGCCATTGCGGCCGATGCCTCGGGCAAGACACTCTATGTGGCCGCATCGACCGCCGGCCGAGTGCTCGTTGTGGATGCGAAGACCGGAAGCGTTACGGCTACTATCCCCTTGCCGCAGAACCCATCAGGGCTGGCCTTGTCGGCCGATGGCAAGCATCTCTACGCCACCGGCGACGCCCCCAACGGCCAGCTATTCGCCATCGACCTGTCGACGAAGCAGGTGCTTTATTCCATCGCGGCCGGCCACACGCCGGGGTCACCCACACTCGGACCGCGCCCGGACGTCCTGTTCGTATGCGAGCGATTCGCTGACAAGATCGCGATGATTGACCTGGCTCAGCATCAGATCGCGGCCGAGATCCCGGTGAAGCGGCAACCCGTTGCCTGCAGACTGACGCCGGACGGCGCCCTGCTGCTTGTGGCCAATCACCTGCCGGCCGGACCCGCCGATCAGGACATCATTTCGGCGGAAGTCCAGGTCATCGACATGGCTGCCCGAAAGGTCGTCACGTCCATTCCGCTGCCGAACGGTTCATCAAGTCTGCGCGGACTGTGCATCGCTCCCGACGGCCGGCATGCATATGTGACACATGTTCTGAGCCGATACACGATGCCTCTCACGCAATTGGAGCGGGGCTGGATGAACACCAACGCCGTGAGCATCATCGACGTCACCCGCCGCACGTTGCTCACCACGGCGCTGTTGGATGACCTGACGCAGGGAGCCGCCAATCCGTGGGCCATGGCCTGCACGGCGGACGGCAAAATGCTCTGCCTGACGCATGCCGGCATGCACGAGGTCAGCATCATTGATCGACTCGGCCTGCACCAGAAGATCGATCAGATCATCCGGCACGAATACGCCGCCGACCCCGGACTGTCGGTCGAGAAGATCCCCAACACGCTGGCATTCCTCGGCACGCTGCGCACGCGCCGGGCCCTGGGAGTCCAGGGCCCTCGCGGCCTCGCCATCGCCGGCTCGAGCCTGTACGTCACCGGCTACTTCAGCGACAACCTGGAAACGATCGACCTGGCCTCGCCGACGATCACCGGCGGCAGAGTCACTGCCCTCGGACCACCGGCTACGCTCGATACCGTGCGCCGCGGCGAACTCCTGTTCAACGACGCCGGCCTGTGTCTCCAGCGGTGGCAGAGCTGCGCGAGCTGCCACCCCGACGCCCGCGTCGACGGCCTGAACTGGGACCTCACGAATGACGGCTTGGGCAACCCCAAGAACACCAAGAGCCTGCTGTCGTCCCACCGAACGCCACCCGTCATGAGCCTGGCTGTTCGTGAGACAGCTGAAGTCGCGGTGCGGTCCGGTCTACGGTTCATCCAATTCGCCCACTGCTCCGAGGACGACGCCCGGGCGATCGACGAGTACCTCAAATCACTCACGCCCCTGCAAAGCCCGTATCGGCATCAAGGCGATCTGTCCGAGACCGCTAGGCGCGGAGAGAGGCTCTTCGCGGCCGCCGGTTGCGCGACCTGCCATTCCGGCCCGCAATCGACCGACCTGAAGAGCTACGTTGTCGGAACAGGAACCGGCGCGGACCAGAACAGGCCCCTGGATACTCCCACCCTGCTCGAATGCTGGCGCACCGCCCCCTACCTGCACGACGGCCGGGCGGCCACGCTGTTCGACGTCCTGAAAACGTACAATCCCAACGATCGTCACGGCCGCACGACCAATCTCACCGAGCAGCAGTTGCGGGATCTGGAGGAGTACATCCTCGCGCAGTAAGGGTCACAATCACCCGGCACGACGGTCTGCCGCCCAAGACGCCGTCACGCGAACTATCCTTCGCGTGTGTTGGCACACGACTTGGCCTGCCGACCAAGGCTGAATCGGTTCCTCTTCTCATCGGGTTCATTTGACTGATCTGCGGGCACCATCCCCTTCATATCCCTGGCCGTCACGAGCGGGGGCCGGTGAGGTCATAACAGCATTGAAGAGGCAGCCCGCAGATGAGCCGGCTCGACGCAAATAGGAAGCAGAGAACAACAGAACAACGACGCGATGTTCGCTCCTCGGTTTCTCATGGTAGGCGGGCGTGTCAAGAAACCGAGGTTGCCAACACCCCTACTCCTCCGTCGCTGCGAATCGTATCCCGGGCCCGTCCTTCACGCCCTCGTCACCCGTCTGGATCAACGTCTCCTGCTTCGCGACGGATTCTCCTTCCCGGGGCAAAGTCGCCTCCGGCTCGCCGTCGACGTATTCGAGACGAATACCGTCCGGCGTGTTGCGACTCATCAGGTGTGCGCAAGACTCCGGCCGCTCCGTCTGCCGATAGTCGATCTGAAAGTAAAGTTCGGCCATGTCGACCGTGGGCTCCGCCTCGATGCGGATGGCCGACTTGAAGTAGAGCGGCAGGTACAGATTGAACGATCAATTGTCCACGTCCACCGCTGACCAGCAGCGAAGGAGATGTCTTGGTGCCCGCGGCTCCAGCCAAAGGAAGAGAATCGAAACCAGGTTGGTCGCAACGGAAGACACCGGTATAATGCCAGCGCTTTCCCCGGCTGCGTAACCCGGTGGAAGTCAAGCCCCAGACCTCGACTCAGGCAAGTCATGACGCTCAGCTTGTCACTTCTCGTTGCGGTGAACATTCTCGTGTACGCGGCCGCCAACACGACCTCGCCGCCGACCATCGCCCTGACCCTCATTCCGCCCTCGCCTGTCACGGACCGGATCACGCTCGACGTGCGTGGAGCCCTTCGGAACCTGACGAGCGAGCCACGCAAGTACGATGTGGCGGTCTACCTCGACCGGGAGGAGCCGGGGGCTCGGCTGCACCAGCAACGGTTGGAAGCGGCCCCGGGAGAGGCCAAGGGCCTCCGGCTGAGATGGCCGACGAGGGAACGGGCCGGCAAGCACCGCATTCTGCTCGTGGCCAAGGCCGGCGATCAGACGCTCCGAGACGAGTGCCCGCTGGAGATCCTGGCCACCGGGCAGCGGTCGACACGCCGGCTGGGCGGGGCCTGGGTGGACATCTATCACCACGACCCCCAGACCGGGGCCGCCTTCACCGCGGAGTTGGGCAAGATGACCGACGACCAGTGGCGCGAGTTGGTCCGAGCCATGCACGACGTCGATCAGAACATCCTGGTCATTACCATGATGTTCCAGAACTTCACCCACCGGGGCAAGCACAAGATCGAAACCGAGGGCTACCAGGGGAAGGCCTACTATCCCTCGCGGCTGTACCCCGGTCGCATGCCGATCGCTTCGCCGGACGCCTTGGAAGCGATCCTCTCCGAGGCCGACCACTTGGGGATGCAGGTCATGCCCGGCGTGGGCTGCTATGCCTTCTTCGACTTCACGCCGGGCGCCCTGCGATGGTGCAAACAGGTGGCCGACGAGCTATGGCAGCGCTACGGCCACCATCCCTCGTTCTACGGCTGGTATGTCAGCGCGGAGAAAGACGGCGGCCTGGGCGACACCGAGGAACGCGACGAAATCGTCAGCTTCTTCCGCGAATTCACGCCCTATGTGCGTCGGCTGGCTCCGGACAAACCGGTGATGCTGGCGCCTAACTGTTTCAATCTGCGAGGGGCCGAGGAGTCCTACAAGAAGTTGCTGGCTCACGTGGACATCCTCTGTCCCTTCGGCTACCACCGCATGCCGCCCACCGACCTGCGGGGCGAGGAGGCGGCCACCTTGATGCTGTCACTGTGCGATGAGGCCGGCTGCCATCTCTGGATGGACGTGGAGAGCTTCGACTTCGCCAAGAGCGGCGCACTGGTTCCCCGGCCGATCGACGGCTTGATCAGCGATTTCACCCGGTTCCCCAACTTCGAGAAGATCCTCCATTATGAGTTCCCCGGCATGATGAGCGGCCCGGAAATGTCGCGCCAGCCGGGCGGCCCCGCGAGCATGAAGCTGTACAAGGACTATCGGGAGTACCTCAAGACGCTGCGGTAAGGCTTACCTCCGCGCCGGGTCAGCCACAACTGTCGGGGCATGCCCACCGCTAATCCATGGGCCGGCGGCTCCCTTCTCACTCGGTACTCATCTCTCGTGGTTCATCGCTCTCTTTCCGTTTCGCGATGAGTATGGAGACCGCCACGCTCAGAATGATCAGCGGCCCACCGACGAGTGTGGGTTTCGGCACGTGCTCGCCAACAATGAGGTAGGTGAAGATGGGGTTCAGAACCGTCTCAAGGAGCACGATTAAGGCCGCCCGATGAGCTTGTATGTGCTTGAGTGCCCACGAGAACAGGATGTAAGGACCGGTGAACTGAAAGATGCTGAGCATGGCCAGCAGACCGATCGTTGCCGCGCTGGTGGGCAAACCACCGGACCAGACGAGCATGGGACTCAAGAGCAGAGCAGAGCCCAGGCAGTTGATGCACACTATGACCGCCGAGTCTACCCGTCGCAAACCACGCATCATCACCGTCAGCGTCCCGTAGCCCCAGCCGCTGATCAGGGCGATCAGAAGACTCGACAGGTCCGCGGATCCATGGCCGACGACAATGACCACCACGCCGCCCATGGCCAGGAGCAGTGCGGCCGATTCCCCCCACGTCGGTCGCTCATGAAGGAAGATGGCTGAAAGCAGGAAAACCCAGACTGCAGAGGTGTTTTGGAGAATGATGGCGTTGGCGGCCGCCGTCCGGGCGGTGGCCACCACAAAGCAGACGGTCATGACGGCAAAGGCCACCACGCAAGCCGCCATCCAGACCCGCGAGCCGTGCCGAAGGGTATCGCGGCGCCGCCAGGCGATGGGCACCAGCAGCAACCCGCCAATCATCGACCGGGAAACCGCAATCGCCGCTCCGGACGTGCCTTCCACGTGCCCGCCGACCCCGCTGAGCAGTTTGATCAGCGGCCCGCCCAGACTCCACAGCCCAACCGTGACCACGAGCACAACGACCGCAAGCCATGGCTGGCCTGCAGCGGCAACACCGGAAATGTCGCATGCACGATCAGCCGTCTGGGCCATCGCACTCCCTGCTCATGCAACCGCGGAGAAGCCCGGTCACGCGAACCACTGGATCCCCCTTCCTGCACCCCGACAGAGAGAGGGACAGGCACCATCATGGTACCCGTCCCTCTGTCAATGTCGTCCGTCCGGCGCCGGCAAGCAGGACCGCTCGCTGGAACACGGGCTTCTGACGGGGGCTCGCCCCTTGCCCCGGCAGAGGGCCCGCTCGCTGGCGGCCGGAGTATCGTCCGATGCTTACAGCTCCCAGCCCTTGCGATACTCGCGCTTCAGGAACTTGTTCGCCTCGGCCACGTTGGTCACCTTCATGTTCGGGCCGTCCCACTCGAGCTTCTGACCGTGGAACCGCATCGCCACGCATCCGAGCACAACCGTCTCGGTCAGCGGGCCGGCGTAACCGAAGTTGGACAGGGTCTTGCCCACGCCCTTGCAGGCATCCGTCCATTCCTTGTTGTGCCACTCGTCGCCGCCCACAATCTCGATTTTCCCGTCTTTCTTCTCGTTCTTGAGGCGCGGCAGCTTGGGTGTTGGAGGCTTGTAGCCTTCATAGTCCTTCTTGGGCAGGAGCTGGAAGTCCGCGCCGTAGTCGTTCGGCGAGAACAAGGTGCCCTTCTCGCCCACCAGCAGGGAGCCGCTGTCCGACAGCTTGAGACCCTGCGCATATCGCTTGATTTCGTCCAGGGCCTTGGGCGGCTTGTTGTTGCCGCCATCGTACCAGTTCCATTTCAGCGCAGGCAGATCGCCGCGAGCCGGGAACTCGTAGCGAATGATGCTCCAGGTCGGATACGAATCATCGTTGAAATCATCCGAAACCTCAGCGATGACGCTCGTCGGATACCCGAGCTTGCAGGCCATGAACGCCATGTTCGCGGTGTGGCAGGCCATGTCGCCCAGCGCGCCGGTGCCGAAATCCCACCAGCCACGCCAGTTGAAGGTGTGATAGGCCCCATCGACGTAGGGCCGCTCCGGTGCGGTACCCAGCCACAGATCCCAGTCCAGCTCCGCGGGCACCGGATCCGTCTTGGCCTTCCGCTTCTGGCCCTGCGGCCAGACCGGCCGGTTGGTCCAGACGTGCACCTCCTTGACCTTGCCAATGGCCCCCGACCAGATCACCTCAACCGCGGTCCGCAGGCCGGGCTCAGAGGTGCCCTGGTTGCCCATCTGGGTGACCACGCCGTACTTCTTGGCGGCTTCGGTCAGGGCTCGAGCCTCGTAAACGTCGTGGCACAGCGGCTTCTGGCAGTACACGTGCTTGCCCATCTTCATCGCCATCATCGCGGCGACGGCATGCTGGTGGTCAGGGGTCGACACGGTCACCGCATCGATCTCCTTGTGCATTTCATCCAGCATCTTGCGGAAGTCCTGGTAGAACTTCGCTTTGGGATGATTCTTCATGACCCCCGCGGCCTGACGCTTGTCCACGTCGCACACCGCAACGATGTTGTCCCTTCTCGCCGCGTTGGAGATATCACCGCCGCCCTTGCCGCCAGCCCCGATGCCGGCCACGTTGAGCTTCTCGTTCGCCGACACTCTGCGAGGCTTGGCACCCATCTGCAGTGCTTGGACGGCACCGCCACCCAGAATCCAAATACCTGCTCCGGCGTAGGTGGTGTGCCGGAGGAAGTCACGACGCGTCGTACGGTTGGCCATTGCTATCTCCTTTGCATGGGGGCAGGATGACGTAAAAAAGTCCATGCGTCCCGACCCCAGGGCCGGGATTCCAGTCCATTAGCGTACCCTTCTTCGCCCGCAAGAGCAACACGCAACCACGCACCGTAAGGCCACCGGCGTCACCCAGTACCCCAAGAAGGTGATTGGGTCGATGACCCCAGGAAAACACAAGCCCGCGACCGATCCAACAGTCGCGGGCTCATCAGAGGACGACGCGGGGCTCGTGCCCCTTCACTCGGAATGGATGCTTGTGACTCCTAGGCCACTTGTGAGGACAACAACGCCTCCATCAGCCGGCTCGCGGCAATCGAGAGCTTCTCCTCGGTCAGATACGTTCCGTCAGCGATCTGTTGGCGAACCTGAGCCACTTTCTCAGTCCGGATGTCAACCTCACCTTCCAGGCTGCTGAGCATCTTCCCAATCGCCGAGATCTCAACCTGATCCACCGGCTCGGCGTAAGTCTCGGGGGCTTCTGAAGCCCCCGACGGCCGATCCGATCGCTTGGCGCCGCTGGGAGGTACGCCTGCCAGCCGCCCGTTGCCCTGAAGTGAACTAATGTCGTTCATGGTGAATCACCCGCCCGGTCCCGGCCTCGCCCGGCGTCTCCAACTACCGGCGGCCCGGCAACCGGCCCAATCGTACCGAAACTACATGCCGACCGGCCGTTCGTCGCCCTTCGACGTCCTGGAAGCGCAGAGAGCCTTCACTCTCCCAATCGGGCATCATCCGTGAAGCTCCGAATCGGTATACGGGTGAATCTACCACCAGGACGGTCAGAAGGGCCGGTCCATCGGCCCGCTCTCGCAGTGCTGTCGCACTATCCCTGTTATCGACCTGAGCCTCCCGCATTCTTGAGAGAATCGGGTTTCCGGACGGAAACGCGTCTCATAAGGGGGGTCCATATGGGGTCTCCCGGCAGGGTCGGCCCTAGATATCGGACCTCCGGGCGGGGCCAGACACCCTATCAGGCCACCAGGGCCGGCTCCATCTCGGCTCGCTCCAACCGCCAGGAACGCTCCCGAGCCAGCTCGCGGAGCTGCTGAAGATAAGCCCGCAGATCCTGCTCCTCGAAGTCGGCGAGAAACTCAGACCGGGCAGTTGGATTCAGCATGCGGATCTGGTCAATCAGTTCGCGTTTGGTCATAGGTACAACCCGCCTCGAAAGGCACCTTCCTTCGTTCCGAACAAACCAGGGGATGAACTGGTGGATGGTCTTATCGACCGAGCACCAGGGATTCCTTTAAACTCTTTCTGAAGCGAAAGTTGCGCGTCGGGGCGCAGTTTCCGCGCTCTGCTCCGCAAGCGCATAAAAACGCCCGCGCTTAGGGGAGGTTAGAGTCGCGGAGAGCGCGGGCGAAAGGGAATGGCTTTTTGCACCGTCGCCGAACTCATATCTCGAGCAGCGACTGATACTGGATCACGATCCGAGACAGGTGTTTTCAACGTCCATCGGCATCTCAGGCGACCACCGCACGCGACGGTAAACACAAACGCCCAAAACACCTCCGCTGACCTGTTCTACTATAAGGTTATACACGCGATCTGTCCATACAGTTTACACCATTTTTCGGGGCTGGACCACTTTTTCCGAACAATTTGTCGTGGCCTGGTATAATCCTCCGCGGTTCAAGCGAGGCATCGATCGTGAGCCCCCAGGACAACAACACCCCCGAGCCTGCCCTCCCCCTTCCCGGGCGGCTCTGGCTCCTCCTGGCTGATCAACAACTGCTCGCCCAGTGCCAAATCGATACCTTTCGGGCCAGCGGGCCGGGCGGACAGAAACGCAACAAGACCTCGTCCGCCGTCCGAATCCGCCACCAGCCGACCAGCCTCATCGTCACCGCCACGGAGAGCCGCTCCCAACATGAGAACCGGGCCAGAGCAGTGAAACGACTTCGCGAGGCTTTGGCCCTCACCCAACGAAATCCCGTCGATCAACAGGCAGAACCACCACCATTCCTGGCCCGTGTGCTCCAGCAGAACCCGGGCCTGCACATCAGCCCGCGGCATGAGAACTACTTCCTTGTCATTCAGTACGTCCTGGACCTGATCCTCGCTTGCCGCGGCAGTGTGGGCGACGCGGCCGAACGGCTGGCCATCTCAACCGGACAACTCGTGCGTTTCCTCAAGCAGGATGACAAGCTCTGGGCACAGACCAACCGCCTGCGGAGCGACTTGGGGCTCCACCCGCTGACCTGAGCGGGCAGGCCAGACCCGACCTCCATTCACCCGGGTCAATCCTCGAGGAACGTATCATTCACCTCGACGCGGGTGTAGAAGCCGTCCACGTCATCATCAATGTAGATGAAGGTAATCGTATCGCCGCACGAAAAAACCTGATCCTGCACGAGCCAGGGACCGTTGTCACTGGCCTTGGTTGTGCTGGACGTCAGATACAGCTCGGCGTGATCGGTCGTGATGGTGCCGATGTCGGCGCAGTTGAAAACCAGCGTCACCGTCTCTCCCGACGCGACGGCTGGGGTGACGGCCACATGGTTGGCGCTGGCGAGCAATTCGCCGTCATACCCGATGCTCTGACTGGGCGATACGTACAAGCGGGGGTCCAGTGAGTAGGCACCGTAATTGACCAGTTCAACGGTGACCGGGTCGCTGTTGATGGTGTCCGGGATCAGACTGGCACAGTCCGCGCCCAGGCTGCCCACAACCAGGGCACAGAATACGAACGGCAGCCACTCTCCTACCAGGCGTCGGTTAGTCATCTTTTCATTCTCCTGATTAGCAGCGGTCTCACGGCAAGGGTACCCGCGGCAGCCCGGCGTATTGTAGCAGATAGGGAGGCTTCGGTACAAACCCGCTACCTCCTTGCCGAGCCTCCGCTCTCAGGTGTGTCCCCGGACCCCGAATCCCGCCCGCCGGACCGCCAGCCGCCACCGCGGCGCAGCCCGAGATGGGCGCGCTCCCCAGGGTAAAGGTCAAGGCACCACGCGAACGCTGTCACGGCCACGGACCAGGAAGCCGTCCCACGTGAGCGCACCAAGCGCGCATTCCGTTGTGCCGCCATCCAGCGGCAAGGCGCTCATCTCCAAGTGCACAACCAGGTCGGCATCGCCGTCGGCGTCAACATCCTCCATGCTCGCCATGGGTGTCAGCCCGCCCTTGCCGCGCATCTTGACGAATCCGCCGAAGGCCCAGCCGTCGCAGGTCACTGTGACAGGGTCGATCGTCGCCGCATCGAACCCCTCATCGGTGAGAAACGCCACCGGCAGGCTACCTTTGGACTTGAGATTGATGCTGTTACGCCCCTCACCCGGCTTGATGTCGATACGAACCTCATCCACGCTGACGGTGACGGCCGTCGTGACTGTGTCACTCAGGCCTGCAGGATCGGTGACGGTCAGGGACACCTGTGCGGATCCGATCGGGAAGGACCACGACAGCTGAGCCGCGGCGCCAATCTCCTGCTCCCCGATCCGCCAAGAGTAGAGAAGCGAGTCGCCGTCAGGATCGTGAGATCCGCCGCCGTCCAGGGCGACCACGGCCCCATCCCACGAGGTGGCACGAACCGCATAGGGTCCGCCCGCGTTGGCCACGGGCGGCGAACTCAGAGCCGGCCCGAACGCCTGGATCTCCGAGACCGAGTACAGATGCGTGCCGCTGGTCGCCGCTCCCGAGAACTTCAGTCGGTCGGTCACTACCGGGCTCGGCAGCACGTAGCACCCGTTGGTGTCGCGCGGATCCGGGCGCGATTCCATCCCGTACGCATAGGCGTCTCCCCGGGGAACGCTCCAGGCGACCACCCAGGCCTGTGCGTCAAGATCCCAGTAGGAAAGCACGTAAGACTCCGTGCTGTTGGCTTGAACCACGAAGCTGTCGATCTGCCGCGGTCCGCCCAGATCCACGGTCAGATACTGACCGTTAATGAAGCCACCGACCATCACCCACCAGACCGTGTTTCGATCCCACACCGTCCGCCGAGGCAGAAAAACGCCATCAACCACCGTCTGAGCATCACTCGCCGCCCCACGGTGATACTCGGTGGAGAAGAACGTGCCGTGAAGTGTGACCGGCGCGTGCAGAGCATGATTGACCTCGCCGAGTAAGCCGCCGGCTAGTGTCCGTGCGGTGGCTGGGGCAACGCTCGACACGGGTTCCAGGGTCACGCTCCCGGCCTCCGCCGCCTGGCCCGCCTGCACCGACACGGAACCGAGTTCGGTATCCTCATACCCGTCGGCCGTGAACTCCAGGCGGTAGGTGCCCGGGGGCAGTCCGACCAGGGTAAACGTCCCGTCCTCATCGGTGGCCGAGCTGGTGACCTCGCCATCCTGGTTGAAAGCGGTCACAGCCACTGCCGGGATTGGAAAACCGTTGGGATCCTGCACGCTGCCGGAGATGGTCCCCACCTGATCGAGGCGAACCACGCGGCAGGCCAGCGACGGAGTGAACCGGAACCCGACGATCTCATCCGGGTGCTTCACCGCCCCGCCCGGAACCGGCGAGAAAGCCCGGCTCAGATCCACATCCAGCAGAAGAACGGCTTCCTCGCCGGCCTTGATCGCGAAAACACACCGCAACTTGATGCCTGTCTGCTCACCACTGGGAACCTGAAGTGCAAAAACGCGCCCGTCACGCAGGCGAATCTCGCCCTCCACGACCGTGACCCGGATCTGCGAGTACTGACCGGGCGCCAGCCTGGCCTCCGCCAGAACATCGACACGACCGTTCTGCAGGCTGAGAAGATCGAAGCTCCTGCCACTCGGCGACTCGAACACGGTGACAAATCCGCCACCCGCCTCATTCTCTTCACCGCTCGCGTCCTCGTCCTCGCCGGCATTACCGACCGGTCGCACCTCCAAACGCGTGACCGTGACTATCGCCTGCTCGACATATTCGAAGGGAAAGGGCTTGTCCGTAATCAGGACCTTGAGCGTACCCGAAGCGCCGCCGGCACCGATCGGCACAACAGCATCGCACCCGCCTGGCGAACTGCCCGCCATCATCGGCGAGATCACGGCCAGAGAAAGAACGGTGAGAACCATGCGGCTGGAGCACATCTTTCCACTCCTACGAGTGTGCTGCGCCGCGGCCGACCCCGGTTCACGAGAGATACCGGACCAAAGTCGCCAGTGACGGCGCGATGCGCTGTCGGTCCTCACGTATCCAAGGACTTCATGCAATACAATTGGAACTTGGGCAAGTCGGTTGACGCGAATCAGGGCAGATCCAGGTGCGGCTCGGAGCGCAGTAATGCGATGAGGACAATGAGGTTAACGCCTTTGCAGCGAAGCACTGTTCCGAGCGGTTGTCTTCGCCGTGCCCATAGGAACCTGCGCCCGTGAATCGCAGATCGCCCGGGAATCTCGGGCGACAGCAGGTGGTTTGGCTCCTCATCATGCAGACGCCGCGCAGCGGGGCGTGTATGATTGGGCCACACCTGACCGGTGAATCGTGAATCACGGCCGGCATTCCCGGCCCCGGCGTGAGATCACCCCTGAGTCGCGCGGGTAACGACCACGTTCCCTGTCGTACCGCTGACCGAGACGCCGGCGAAACGTCCGATCACGGAGACGTGGCATGTTCAAACGATGGAATGGAATCGGTTGCCTGTCGGTCTTCCTGGGCATGGCCGGCATGGCCATCTCCGTCGCGGCAGATCCACTTGAGCAGTCCTTCCTGCGCCCACCGGATTCGACCAAGCCGTCCGTGTACTGGTACTGGATCAGCGATAACATCTCTCGCGACGGCATCACCCGCGACCTGGAGTCCATGGCCCGCGTCGGCGTCGGCGAGGCCTTCATTGGGAACATCTTCCTCGACGAGGTCAAACCTGGCACTGCCAAGGTACTCACCGAGCAGTGGTGGGATCTCGTAGCCCATGCCATTCGCGAAGGCGGCCGTGTGGGTGTGAACATCGGCATGTTCAACTGCCCCGGCTGGAGCCAGTCCGGCGGTCCATGGGTCACGCCCCAGCAAGCCATGCGCCATCTGGTCTCCTCCGAAACCCGCGTGTGCGGGCCAGTGAAATTCGAGGGGCGACTCGGGATCCCGAAGGAGCCGTTCCAGGATATCGCCGTGCTCGCGTTCCCCGCGCCGCAGGACGATGCGAGCCCCTTCACCGCCCGCCACCCGCGGTTGACCTCCACCCCATCGGCACCGGGTAGCGAGCGACTGGCCGACGGCAACCCGGAAACTGAATTCGCCTTCCCCCCGGGCAGCCCCGTCACCATCGACATCGACCTGGATCTGCCCATGACCGCACGGAGCCTGTCCATCACCCCGGCAAAGCAGCCCTTCGCCGGCAGGTGCGAACTGCAGGCGACCACCGACAACGGCAGCTTCAGGACGGTGCGGAGCTTCCGCTTTGACCGGTCGAACATGTCCGTCGGCGTGGGTCCGATGCCCCAGGGCCCTGTGCTGGTTGCCTTCCCAGCCGTCACCGCGACACGATTCCGCCTCATCTGGACCGAGACCGCCGGCAGCGGTTCGCTCGCCGAGGTGTCCCTCCTCGCGGCAGCCCGCCTCGAATCGTACATCGAGAAACAACTCGGCAAAATGCACCCGACTCCGTTGCCGATGTGGGATACCTACCTCTGGAACACGCAGCCCGAGCCGGGTCGACCCGAGTTGGTCGTGCCGACCCGAGACGTGACCGACGTCTCCAGGCACCTCCGGCCGGACGGCTCGCTGAACTGGGAAGTCCCCGACGGCGAGTGGATCATCCTGCGAATCGGCATGACACCCACGGGTACCCGGAACGCGCCGGCGTCGCCCGAAGGCCAAGGCCTCGAAATCGACAAGATGAACCGCCGCGCGGCCGAGACTCACTTCAAGGCCTTCATCGGACGCGTGCTCGACCGCATTCCTGCAGCGGACCGCATGGCCTTCCGAACCGTCGTCGCCGACAGCTACGAGATGGGATCACAGAACTGGACCGATGGCTTCGCCGAGGTGTTCCGCGATCGATATGGATACGATCCGATTCCGTGGTTGCCCGTGCTCACCGGGCGGCTCGTCGGTTCGGCGGATCAGTCGGAGCGATTTCTCTGGGACCTGCGGCGATTAGTGGCCGATCATGTCGCCCAGGACTACGTCGGCGGACTGCGCGATCTGTGCCACGCTCACGGGCTGCAGCTCTGGCTCGAGAACTACGGACACTGGGGCTTCCCCGGCGAGTTCCTGCAGTACGGCGGGCAGTCGGATCGGATCGGCGGTGAGTACTGGGTCGACGGCAACCTAGGCTCGATCGAATGCCGAGCGGCCTCCTCGGCCGCGAATACCTACGGCAAACCGGTGGTATCGGCCGAGTCATTCACCGGCGGCCCCCCCTTCCGGAACAGCCCGTCGGCCCTGAAGGCACGCGGCGACTGGTCTTTCTGTGAAGGTGTCAACCACTTGGTGCTCCATGTCTACATACAGCAACCCTGGGAGGATCGCGTGCCGGGCATCAACGCCTGGTTCGGCACGGAGTTCAACCGGCATAACACCTGGTTCAACGCCGGCCGAACGTGGATCGACTACCTGCGGCGATGCTGCTTCCTCCTCCAGCAGGGCACACGCGTCGCCGACGTCGCCTACTTCATCGGCGAGGATACCCCCAAGATGACCGGAGTCCGCAAACCCGAGCTGCCGCCCGGCCACGACTTCGACTACATCAATGCCGAGGTGATCCTCAAGAAGTGCGCGGTGAAGGACGGACGCATCGTCCTGCCGCACGGAACCAGCTACCGGCTGCTCGTGATTCCCGAACTGCCAACCATGCGACCGGCCGTGGTGCGGAAGATCGCCGAGTTGGTCCAGGCCGGAGCCACCATCCTCGGCCCCCCGCCAACACGGTCGCCCAGTATGGCGGGCTTCCCCCAATGCGACACTGAAGTCCGGCGGGTCGCCGCAGGACTGTGGGGAGATGGCAACTTCCAGAAACCGGGCGAGCGGCGAGCCGGCCAGGGCCGGATCATCTGGGGACGAACACTCCAGGAGATCTTCGCCGGCGCCGGCCTGCAATCGGATTTCGCGAGCGGTACCCGGCTGCGCTTCACCCACCGGGCAACGCAGGAGGAAGATATCTACTTCGTCGCCAACCCCAGGGCGGAGGCCGTTGCCAGCACCGCCGCGTTTCGCGTGACCGGCAGAACTCCCGAGCTCTGGTGGCCGGACAGCGGCTGGATCGAGCGGCCGGCGGTCTACGATGACGATGGCCAATGCACCCGCGTAGCGGTCCATCTGGGCCCCCACGGATCGGTGTTCGTCGTGTTCAGGCCCGGGGCGGCGCCGCCCGCGAACCGCGTGGTCGCAGTTCGCCGTGATGGGGAGCTCCTCCTCAGCACCGCACTGCGGTCGCCTGAGCATGCCGTCCCGTCGGTCAGCCCAATTGCCGAGAAGACCTTCACCGTGGCCGTGTGGGCCAGGCCGCTGGATGAAACCCCATTGCTCCCGCAAATGAACGAGGGCATCCACGGCATGACCGAACCGCGCAATGACGCACTCTTCCCACCCCACGGAAACACGTTCTCGGCAGACGGCAACCATGCAGGCTGCGGCCTGTCAATCGGACGAAACGGCGTGTGCGTCTTTGAGCATGGAGCCAACTACTTCTCGCCGGTCCTGGTCCACGCTGCCCGCTTGACCGACTGGACCCATGTGACCGTCGTCTATCGCGACGGCCAGCCCAGCCTGTATCTCAACGGCCGGCACGTACACACCGGACTCAGGAGCCGCTACGTGGTCCATTCAGCGGCAGGCACGAACCCGAGCGATGACACGGCTTTCCGCGGACAACTCGGCAGCTTCGAGCAACGCTCCGCAGCCCTCAGCGAAGGCCAGATCATTGAACTGATGAAGGTCATGCCCCGCCCGGTCACGCCGCTGGCGGCCGGCGCAGTTCAACTGACCCGCGGCCCAAACGGGAACCTGGAGGCGAGAGCCTGGCAGAAGGGCGTGTATGAACTGACCATGGGCGACGGCCGCGTGCTCAAACTCGATGCCACATCCGTCGCCGAGCCCACCGAACTCACCGGCCCCTGGCAGGTGCGATTCAGCCCCGGCTGGGGCGCCCCCGAAAACGTCACCTTCGAACGACTCGAGGATTGGATTCGGCGTCCGGAGGACGGGATTCGCCACTACTCGGGCAAGGCCAGCTACCAGAAGACGTTCGAGCTGCCCGAACGACCGATCGGCAGCGCCTTGTGGCTCGATCTCGGCAGCGTCCGTGATCTGGCCACGGTACGCCTGAATGGCCAGGAGCTTGGAACGCTCTGGCTGGCCCCATGGCGGATGGAGATCACCTCGGCCGTGAGGCCCGGAAAAAACTTTATAGAGGTAGAAGTCGTGAACCCGTGGAACAACCGGTTGGCCGGAGATGCGGCACTCCCGCAGGAGCAGCGGCGGACGTTCATCGCCGTCCCGGCTGTCCATCACACCACGCCGCTCCTTCCGGCCGGCCTGCTCGGCCCGGTGACGCTGCAGACCGTGGAGGTCATGCGGCCCCAGTAGCCAGGAGCCCGACCGACCCGCGGTCGGCGCCCCCCTGGATGGAAGACGCCCTACGGACCAGCCCGCGGGCATCGATGACACGTGAGAGGTACAGAAATGAACATGAACCGACTGGTCGCGGCCCTCCCTGTCCTGGTGTGCGCCCTGCCCCTCGGGGCTACCGGCCCGGCGGCTCCGGTCCCCTTCGGCCCGGTCCCGTCCGAGCGGCAGCTCCGCTGGCATGACATGGAGTTCTACGGCTTCCTCCACTTCACGGTGAACACCTTCACGGACCGGGAGTGGGGCAACGGCGACGAGAGCGAGAAAGTCTTCAACCCCACCGCCTTCGACGCCGACCAGATCGCGAGCGTCGCCGGAAAGGCCGGCATGAAGGGGCTCATCCTCACCTGCAAGCATCACGACGGCTTCTGCCTCTGGCCTTCACGATATACCGAACACAGCGTGAAAAACTCCCCGTGGAAGGACGGTAAGGGCGACGTGGTGAAGGAAATCTCCGACGCCTACCGCAAACACGGCTTGCGGTTCGGCGTTTACCTCTCCCCCTGGGATCGCAACCACAAGGACTATGCCCGGCCCGAGTACCTGACCTACTACCGCAGCCAGCTCCGCGAACTACTCACCAACTACGGGGAGGTCTTCACCGTCTGGTTCGACGGGGCCAACGGCGGCAGCGGCTACTACGGCGGGGCGAGGGAAACACGCCGCATCGACAACCGGACCTACTACGACTGGCCCAACACCTGGAAGATCGTGCGCGACCTCATGCCCATGGCAGTGATGTTCAGCGATGCCGGACCGGACACCCGCTGGGTGGGAAACGAGGCCGGAAAGGCCGGCGATCCCTGTTGGGCCACACTCGATCTGAGGAAACCCGGCCGGTTTCCCGGCGGCACGTCCGAAGGCAACTTCAACGGCGAGCGACCCGGTACCGCCTGGGTGCCCGCGGAGTGCGACGTCTCCATCCGCCCGGGCTGGTTCTATCACCCGGCCGAAGACGGCAAGGTCAAAACCCCAGCTGAGCTGCTCGACATCTACTATGCCTCCGTCGGGCGCGGTGCCTGTCTGAACCTGAACCTGCCACCCGATCGGCGGGGGCGGATCCACGAAAACGACATCAAGTCGCTGGTGGAGTTCCGGCGAATCCTCGATCAGACCTTTGCCCGGAACCTGGCCGCCGGTGCTGCTCCGGCCGCCAGCAGCACACGCGGAGGATCGGCAAAGCAGTTCAGCCCGGCTAACCTTCTCGACAACGACCGCGCGACCTGCTGGGCCGCGGACGACGGCATAACCTCCGCCGAGGTCGTGATCGAAATGACCCGGCCGGCCACGTTCAACGTCGTGGATGTCCGCGAGCACCTGCCCCTCGGCCAGCGCGTCGAGGCCTTCGCACTGGACCAGTGGAAGGATGGCACATGGCACGAGTTCGCCAAGGCCACCAGCATCGGCAACCGGCGGCTGCTCCGCATCGGCTCAGTGACCACCAACAGGGTGCGCCTGCGCGTCACCCAGGCCACCGCCTGCCCGGTACTCTCCGAGTTCGGCCTTTATCAGGAACCAGTCGTTCAGGGCGCGATTGGAAACGGCGGCAAGAGGTGAGCTGGAGTGGTACGCATCCAGAACCCTCCGAGAAGCGGAAAGCAGGAACCGGTCGGGCCATCGCTGCACCCCGGCCCAGACAGGCCCGCCCGCACGTCGCCCAGGGAGAAGACAACCTTGCAGAAAGTGTGGTATCATGGCCGCCCTATGGGTCGCGAAGAAAGAGGCGATGTGTGGTGCACCGCTGAGTCTTCTTCGAGGCGTCGTTCTGTCGGAGATCATGAACCATGAAGACGTACTTCCCCGTCCTGCTGTCCCTCGCGACATCCATGTCGCTCGCTACCCTCGGCGTCGCCGCCGAGCCGCCAAAGCCGACCACCGTCTCGGACCCGAAGATAGCGGTCTCCGACCTCCAGCTGATGGCCAAACCGCTGACCAAGGCCCAGCTCGCCGCCGAGGCCGACGCCTGGCTGGGACTCCTTCAGAGCAAGGCAACCGAAATCAGCACCGCCGAAATCGCCTCCGGCAAGGCCGAAGGGGACGAGAAGACGAAGATCCTCGAGACGGTGGCCCAGCTTCGCGAGGAGCGTACCGCTCTCATTGACCGCCTCAACGCCGTCCTGGCCGCATTGAAAGCCAAGGGGGGCACGACCACCGACCACGACGCATACATCAGCGCGGTCTCGGGCATCGCGGTCAAGATGACCGACGCCAGCGGCTTGTGGACCACGCTCGTCCACTGGCTCAAGTCCACAGAGGGCGGGCTCCGCTACGGAAAGAACATCCTCCTGTTCCTGGCCACGCTGATCGTCTTCAAGATCCTCGGCAGCGCCCTCGGCAAGGTGACCTTCCGCGCCATGGGCGCCTTCAAGAATGTCTCCAGCCTGCTGCGCGACTTCACCGTCAACACCGTACGCAAGGTGACCTTCTTCGTTGGCTTTGTGGTCGCCCTGTCCATGCTGGAAGTCAACATCGGGCCGTTCCTGGCGGCCATGGGCGCCGCTGGCTTCGTCATCGCCTTCGCCCTGCAGGGCACCCTGAGCAATTTCGCGGCCGGAATCATGATCCTGCTGTATCGGCCCTACGATATGGGTGACACGGTGACCGTGGCCGGCGTGAAAGGGAGCGTGGCTTCCATGTCCCTCGTCTCAACGGTGCTGAAGAACGCCGATGGACACATCGTCACGGTGCCAAACTCGTCGATTTGGGGCGGAACGATCACGAATCACAGCGCCCCCGCTTGATCTGGCCGCAGGGCCGGGAATCCTGAGCCCGGCTGCGACCACACTGGCAAACACCCTCCAGCGATCGGAGCATGACCGCGGGCCTTGCCGCTGACCAGGATTGTGTGACAGGAGGTGGCTGCTGGCGAAGCAGCCCGGGGATCCGCCCGGGATCCTCCAGGCCGCCACGAAAGCGAAGCAAGAACCGCCCAGCCGGGCGGCGGACGACTCTGCCCGGGTCTCGAATCACCCAGCCCACGCCACCACCCACACCCGGCCGCACCCCGACGGCCACGATGGGTGCCCGTCCGCCCCCGCTTCCCGAATCCCGCCCCCAAAACGCCCTTACGACACGGACTTGGCGGGCGTCACGTAAACCTCGACGCGGCGGTTCCTGGCCTTGCCATCGGCCGTCCGGTTGTTCCCCACCGGCTCGGCGTCGCCTCTGCCTTTGGTGACCATCCGCGAGGCGTCAACGGACCCCGCTCGGAGAATCGCGGCCACCGCCTCGGCCCGGGCTTCGCTCAGACCGTTGTTGTCCACGCTCTTGCCGAGCTTCTTCAGGGCACGAATCGTCGGAGACTTCACTACCGGATCCGTGTCGGTGTGGCCAATGATAGTCAGGCTGCGATCCCTGGCCCCTTCTTCGTTGAGAATCTTGGCCAGCTTCCCGAGAGCCGCCTCGGCCTCGGGCTTCACAACGAACGAACCGGAGTCAAACATGGCATCCGCATTGAACTGCAGGAGACCTTTGTCCTTGTCCAACTTGAACAGGCCTGGATACTTGTCACTCAGCTCCTGAATTGACTTGGTGACGGCCGGCGGCAACGGCGGCGGAGGGGCCGCAGGCAGAGCCACCGGCGCAGGCGGCGGAGGCGCGGGTGCAGGCGAAGGCTCTACATACGTGGGCGCCTCGACGATGGGACCGGGCTCTTCGACGGCAGGCTTGTTGAACAAACCGCAACAGCACCCCGTCGCCACGAACATCAGCAGGATCCCAGATACCAGCGTCGCACCTTTCATGCACCCGGACATTGCCATCTCCTTGCGTCAGTCTGACAGGAACGCTCGCCACAGAAGCCGGGAGTTTAATGGCCATGGCCCGCCAACGCAAGACCAGCCACAGGACCCGCTGATCTGCAACAGGCCAGCAGCCTCCTCCCGCGCCCCAAATCCTTCCCTCTAGGCCCGCACCACCCGCCCCCCGCTGGCCGACCATCGGGCAAGTCTCCCCGCCCGCGCTATCCGCAAACGATCTCCTCACGCGCCGGGCGATCCGTCGTCGGCGCGGCGTCGTGGTCATCCTCCGACACCCCTTTCTCGTCCCCCTGGTGACAGATGCCGTATTTCTTCGAGAGCTTCTCAAGGATCGGGTTGCGGTAAGGATACCAGAGGCATGCCGGAATGTACTTGACCCGGCCATCCTCGGCGTCCTCGTAAGCGAAAACGCCCTTGCACTTCTCCAGCCGCGCGGCGTCAATCGAGTGCTCCTCCTCGAACGGCAGCATCGCCACCCGCAGCACCCGCCGCGCTCGACGCGGCTTGGCCTTCTCGCCGGCCGGAAGACGGCTCGACCGGCCGAAGATCAGCCGGCCCAGGGCCGAGAACGGGTTACCGATCAGGCGACCGAACCTGATCCGCGAGAACATCCACGGCAGCAAGGTCCACAAGATCAACACCTGCCCGCGGAGCCGCGGGAAAAACCGGTCGCGATCCAAACGGTCCAGCGAGGGCTCGAGCTTGCGCGAGAGAGCCGCAAACTCCACGACCACCTGATGAAAGGGCTTCCTCAGGTAGTGGTTGATGCCCCGGTAAGTCTTACCGTCCGAGATCAACAGCGTCATCGATTCACAGTTGGGGTGCGCCCCGCCCAGCAGCAAGACCTCCGACCGCGGGTTACTCCGGAAGAACGAACGCGGTTTCCTCAGGGCCTCGGAGAGCCCGGCGGGAACAAACTCAACCTCCCCGCCGGAGATGCTCCGCTTGACGATCTCCTCCACATCCTCCATCGTCGTGTGCACCCCGGCCTCGAACGTCCCGGGCTCCCAGTTCTCCGTCAGGGGAATCATGCCCACATCCGAGATCAGGTCCCGATTCTCATGGCAGAACTGGAAAAAGTCGCCGATATGCTGGTCGTTGAACTTCCACCCGACGGTCGCGATGATCGTGTGCTTTCGCCGGCTGTACTTGCTCAGATTCGCCAGGGCCTTCATCTTCTTGTCATACGCCGACCGGTTGTGGCGAAGCTTCTCGTAAATCGCCGGATCGCGACCGTCGAAACCGAATCGGAACGGAACAAGCGACTCGCAGAGCTTCCGGCAGTACTCCTCGTTCGCCAGCCGAATACCATTCGTCACCACGTGCGGCCTCAGGCCGTGTCTCTTGGCCGTGGCGATGATCTCCAACAGGTCGTTGCGGACCGTCGGCTCACCCCCGAACAGCAAAACAACCGGCTTGGGCTCCAGTCGGGCCACCTCGCCAAACAGCTTCTCGAAGTAGGCCATCGGCGGATTGAAATCGAACCCCATGCCCTTGATCGTGGCGATGCAGATGGGGCAGTTCATGTTGCAGCGATTGGTCACGTCCACAAAAACAATGTTGGGCTTGTGATTGATCCCGCAACGGTCGCAGTTCATGCGGCACGCCAGCCGCTCCATGGGCACATACTGCCACAAATCTCGCTTCGCCTGCCAAGTCTGCGCGCACGAACTGACCATCGACTCGGTCGTGCCGCACGTCGGACAAGCCTTCCGAATCCACATCTGACCGTCCTTGGGGAAGAACTCGGAGGGTACGCGGGCACGACATTGATTGCAGAGGCCTAGGTTCACGTTTTCCATGCTGGCCACTTCTCCTTCTGTCCGCTCGAACCCGCCGGCGGCAATCACCGCCGGGGAGCGGTTGTCGGCAACGCCATGCCGCCCCGGGACTCGCCCCGGGCGGGGCAATTCACATCTTGCCCCGTGCTGGTGCGGCCGTCACCTTGGCCGCACCCGTCTGCCGGGCGGCCAGAACTTCATCCAGCGTCTTGCGGTAACTCTTCATGTCGTAATGCATGAGCCACCGCTTCTTCTCCTGCCCGTCCACAAATAGAACCACCGTAGGATAGACCACCACGTTGTACCGATCCTTGAGCTCCGAGTTGTTCGGAATCCAGAAGAAGCTCATCAGGTGGTACTTGGCGAAGATCGCCCGGTCGCCGTATTCGCTGGCCATCTGCTCCAGAGCCGGCTCCAGCAACATACAGGTGGCACATCCGCCCTTGAAGAAGAACATCATCACCGGCTTCTTCGCCTGGATGACCTGCTTCTGAAACTGCTCCGTGCTCTTGACCTCCGCCATGTGGCTGCTGCTGCAGCCGGTCAGAACCGTCAGAGCCATGAGACCGAAACCGGCGGCCGACGCCAAGCGCCGCCAGCCGGCCCTACCCGCCCGCCTGCGGTCATGCGATAGCACGGCAAAAGCGATTGCGGACGTCTGACAGGTCATTCGATTGTTCCTTTCAAGGCCCCCTCCCAATCAGTCCAGACTCACCAGAAAAGGACTCGCCCGCGCCGGCAAAGCCCCCCGGCCGCCGCAACGCCCGGCCAGCCCAACATCAATGCCTCGACCCTGCGGCCGAACCTCAATCAGTGCCTCATTCAACCGTGTAAAAAGACTCCCGATCCACCGCCCGGGTCCAGATCAGGCCACAGTTCCTCCATCCAGGCTTGACCGCTTTCCCTGTCCCACAGTCGGAACAGTCATCCGCATACTCGCCGTCAAAACCGCCCTCCATGTTCAGCACCTGCGTGAAACCCGCGGCCTTCAGGGCCTCGGCCGCCTTCGCCCCACGCTTGCCGTCGGCGCACATGGTCACGATCACGTCGTCCGGCTTGTAGCACTTGATGGCTTCGTCAACAAAACGGGGATTGGGTTCGATGACCGGCCTGCGCTCTTGGGCGTCCCACTTGTGAGCCGCGAACACCAGCGGAATGTTCCGGGCCATCGGCGCATGACCGACAAACACGTACTCCGCCGGCGTCCGAACGTCGAGGATATTCACCCGCCCCGGTGCGGCACGCCACATCTCAAACGCCTGCCGGGGCGTAACCGACACGCCGGCCACACCCTGAGACGTTGAACACCCCGCCCACATCGTCAAAGCAAGTAAAACGACCAGTGCCAACCCGCGCATCTGCCTCTTCTTCTTGATCTCTCCGCCGAACACGGGATCGCCCCTTCACGCCCCGACGGAGAAGGCGTGCCTGCTCACGGCGCATACCCAGTGCATTTTGTACCCGACCACCACTCCGCGGTCAAGACCCAGCGTCGACCCACGCCATGGGGGCATGGGGGCACCGCCCAGTGGACGACTCTCGGGGCCAGATCGCTCCGCAACAAACCCACTGTCCACGGCCCGCCCGTCTCGATCACAGCGCTCCGGCCGCAAGCCCTGCGAGCAAGGCCCAGAGATCGTCGAAACCGCGCCCCGACCCCAGAACCGCCCCTAGGACTTGTCCACCCGACCTGTTTCAATGGGCAGCTTCGCAGCAGCCCACTCCTCCCAGCCGCCCTTGAACAGGTAAAGAGTGTCCCAGGGGACCTGAACCATCTGCGTCAACGCTCGGCACAGCCCTGGACCGACCTCACAATCGTTGACTTGGCAGTACACGATCACCTTCTCCGCGCCGAGGATCCTCGGGAGCACGGCGTTGATGCGCGTTCCCACATGCCAATAGTCGCATTGAACCGCCCCCGGCACGTGGCCGGCCTCGAACGCCTCGTCGCTGCGCGCATCCACGAAGACGTATTGTCCGCTCTGGGTCTTCGGATCTGCGAACAGCCCCCGGACTTCGTCCAAGGTCACGACCTGATAGTCGGCCGGATCGTGGGCGGATCCCGCAGCCTTCTGGCCGCCCGCGGACGTCCGGCCACTCGGCGCCGACGCCGGCCCGCTCCCGCCGCGAGTCACCGATGTCGCATTCGGACCCGACGTCAACTCATCGTTGCGACCCAGATGGACCTGGTCCTTAACGCACCCCAGGTTGACACCGAGAGAAGGCATCAACGCGAACAGGACCAGACCCGCCATCTTCACCGTCGTCGTAGGCGTCGTCTTTCTCAATCCAATGTGTACCTCAGATGCTGTCGCCTCGGCGCCTTCGTCACGCCGCTGCGACAGCCACAAACTCGCTCATCACGCGAACTCGGGCCAGAACGCGTTCACTCCTGTTGTGCTCGGCCGATCCCGACCGCGCCCAAGACCACAACCACCCTTGCAGCAGGAGGCTGCGACGCCCCCGGCTCTCCTCCAGCCCTTCCCGCCTCGCGGATCGCTTCCCGAACCTCGCCGCTGCGCCGGCAAACGGTACCGACCTTCCTCCATCAATCCCCGGACAACCACGCCCGGCCAGGCCGCCAAGTTTCACCGGATTATTGTACCGCGACCACCAGCTGCGAACCATGCCCAAGGGTTTGCCCCGGTGTTCGCGGCACAACAACCCGCGTTCCACGAATCCGTCACCAGGTCGAACCGGAGCAGGTGATGCGCACCGCTTTCGCGGGCCACGGGTCGCTGCCCGTAGACACCATCAGCACCACGAACACTGTGGCGGGCCCATCTCCACCTGGGCCACTGAGCCCGGTCAGATCACGCACGCATCAACCAAGCTACTCCCCGCAGGACGTCGCGGCTCCACCGGATCACTCACCCACTCCCCGGAAGGTCCTGGCGATACCCCGAAAAAGCGCGTGACTTCAGGGTCCCGTTTCGCGATAATGGATGGGGCCGGCCTTCACCGTCGAACCGGCTGCCCCTCGGTGTCTTGCGGGAGACCGAAGGACGTGCGGGAAGAAGCTCCTGGACCGGCGCCAGGCACGCCGCTCAGCTGAACCTGCGGCCACCGGCCCAGTGCCTCGCGTCGAGTATTCTCACAAGCCAGGCAGGCCTTCCTGCCCGCCGCCCAGGGCCCTCGCCTCGACATCTCCTGCGGCGGCAGCCACCGCCCGGATCCCCGGAGTTCGCCGGCCGCTCGAGTCCCATGGCCGGAGAACCACGGTCCGCCATGATCCCCAGGCCGGGCGAGCCGGATCGTTCCGGGGACCCCATGGATGGAGCCGCAGCCTGAACCGACCGCACCGGCCGGCAGCGGTTGAGGGCCCCCAAGACCCTTGCCCGGTGTGGGCCTGCAGACAGGAGAAGACCCATGAGAACCCAACCACCCGCGTACGTCATCGGGATGCTGTTGGCCTGGTCGACCGGAACAGCTGGAGAGGTATTTGCAACTATATGGAATCCCCAGTCGAGCGGCACGACGATGACCGAGCACGTCTACCGCACGGACGCCGACCACCGCAAGATCGTCTGGGCAGAACACGCCGGCTTCACCATGGCCGTCGATGACGACGACGTCTACGACAACTGGACGAGCGCGGACGACGCCCCCCAGGTGCGCATGAGCCTGAGCGGAGATCTCAATCATCTCCGCACCACGGACTTCGCCGTCACCGTCCGAACCAGACTCAGTGTTGACTACGGCACCCGATTTCACGCCGGACTGTGCATCGTGTTCGGCGCCAACGACCTGCTGGTCTTCGGACCGCACGGGGCCACCGACCTTCGCCTCCGGCAGCCCGGCGGCGTCGACCATACGGTCACGTTTTCCAGTCGCACCGCCTATCTCAAGATCAAACGCTCAGGAACGGTCTATGCCGCGTGGTACAGCTCGGACGGCGCCAACTGGACGCTCGCCACCACGACCACCGTCACCGCCACACCACTGCACATCGGCACCATTCTGAAGACCTGGTCCACCCCCCACAGCGAGACCGTCGGGTTCCAGTATTTCGACATCACCCACGTCGACAATGAGCCCGCCGGAGGCGTCTACAGCGACAACGTGCGATACGGCGATACCGATGCCACCGCCGTTCACTTCGTGTACGACCTCTCCGGCATCGACATCATGCTCCGCATCTTCAAGCGCAAGGCGGCCGGCAATACCGCCAACCCCAACAACACCAAACTCTACGTGATTCACGGCTCGGATAAGACCGCGACCCTCCAATATGACTCCTGGCTGAACTACGACCGGATCTGCGATGACCTCACCGGCACCGGGTTCACGTACAACCAGACCAACACCCTGGTGGTCGCTCCCAGGTTCCTGCGAACCGACCACCCCTACCCCGACCGCCTCGACTTCTCCTACCAGGAACTCAACGGCGAGGAAGACTGGATCCTGCTGGATGTCCACGAGAACTTCGTGCGCGAACGCTTTTCCGCCACCGCAGCCTCGACAGACAACAAGTTCTACATCGTCGGCCACTCGGGCGGCGGGCAATTCGTCGCCCGCTTCCTGATGGGACACGCCAACAAGCTCTACCGGGCCGCCCCTTCAAGTCCGGCCGGCACCGTCTACCCTACCACGAGCTACAACTGGCCGTATGGCACCCATCTGCCGTCGGACTTCCAGGGCAGCAACCCGCGGTTCACCGTGAGCCTGTCGGCGGCCTACGCTCTGCCCGTCGGCATGGTGATGGGCGAGAATGACAACATCATCGATCGTGGCGAGGAGCTGTCTTCAACCTCACCCCCCGACAGTGACCACTACGATCCGTTCATCCTCGCCTATTCACGCAAAGACGGCGCCATGAAATGGGCCCGCCAGATGCATCGCGCCAGCGGCGGAACGTCTCACGTCACCATCTATATCCGCCCCGACAGCGGGCACGGCTTCGCGGCCAACAAACGCGAGACGGCGCTGCTCTTTCTCTTCGGCACCGCGGCCGATCTCACAACCATCGACAACTGGCAGTACTCGTTCGAACTCGACGGACAGGACGCGGAAACAACCGTCAGCCCGGCGGATGTGTCGGGCAACGTGTTCCGCTACTTCAAGTTCAACCGCTTTCGCGTGCCTCCGGATATCGCCGACCGCCGCTACGAGTTCGTGCCCGGCTCCACGACCTGCTTCGTAAGCGATAAGAACGGAATCGTCACCTCGACAAAGACCTTCTCCCTCACCCACAACGCGACGACACTGCGGCTGACCGTCGAGGGCGAAACCTACACTTCGCCCATGATCATCTACAACAAGCTGCGGCTCTACAGCCAGAGCGGCGACTACCTGCTCGAGGAGGCGCCGACCGCGACACCGACCTTCATCACCGAGCGGGTGGTGGGCCGCCACCTTCATTTCTACGAATGCACCGGCCGGGATCCCACCGGCCCCCTGGCGGACCCCCTGCCTTGGAGCGCCATTCAACTCAACGCCGATCTCACTGTGACAAACCCCGACACCGGCGCCGCGTTCGCCAGATCGACTATGCGGCGCTGGTACTACGACAACGTCAAGCACCTGCTCTACTTCACCGACACCGCCGGCAATAAGGACGTGTTCCGAATCGGGGACTGGCGATGGGGGACAGACGCCGGTTCCCATCTGTTCGTCGCCGGGGCGAGAACCCGCGACGCACATAACGAACCGCGGGCCGAGATCCAATCCGACGCGATCTACAACCCTCGCTATTTCGAGGAGTGGGACGTGGCCGCCACCGACTTCGACGATGACAGCACCACGGACATCCTCGACAACTGCCCGGTCATCGCCAATGCCGAACAGACCGATTCCGACGGCGACGGCATCGGCGATCTGTGCGACCCGATCCCCATCCCGGCACCGACCGGCGTGGACGCCGATGACGGGACGTTCCGCGGCCATCTCTGGGTCTACTGGAACGCGGTGACCGGCGCCACCCATTACCGCGTCTACCGCAACACCAGCGACGATCCGGACGGCGCGGTACCGGTCACCAACTGGCAGGTCGCCCGCGGCTTCCAGGACACAAACCTCATCCCCGCAAAGGATTACTGCTACTGGGTCGGAGCGGCCACCGATGCCACCGGCACGATCGTCAGCCCGCTCAGTGAGCCGAACTGGGGCTGGGCAAAAATCGTGCCGCCGCCTGACCTGACCGCTTCAGATGGAACCTACACAACCAGGATCCGGGTCGACTGGGACACGACCGCGGGCGCCAGCTACTACCGCGTCTATCGCAACACCAGCAACGTCGCAAGCACGGCCGAGGCCCTGACCGGCTGGCAGACCGCCACGATCTACAGCGATACCAGCGCTCTGCCGGGAGTGACTTATTATTACTGGGTGTCGGCCGCTGTGAACCAGTCCGGTTGGCGGCCAAGCGATCTGCTCACATCCGTCGTCGGCCGGCGGGCTCTCGACTGCAACGGCAACACCGTGCCCGACCCGACCGACATCAGCGAAGGCACGAGCCAGGACTGCAACGAGAACGACGTGCCCGACGAGTGCGATCTGGCCGACGGCACGAGCCAGGACTGCAACGAGAACAGCATCCTCGATGAGTGCGACCTCAAGACTCACCCCGACTTCGGACCGCCGGCCCAGTACCCCGCAGGCGACGGGACCCACGCGGTCGTCACCGCCGATTTTGACGGCGACGGCGACGTCGATGCGGTCACCGCCAACTACCTCGCGGACACCGTCTCGCTGCTGAAAAACGACGGCCACGGGGCGTTCGCCGCTCCGGTTGACTTCACCGTGGGCGATAGCCCGTATTCGGTGGCGGCCGCGGACTTCGACTGGGACAACGATGTCGACCTCGCAGTCGCCAACTTCGGCAGCGACAACGTCTCGATCCTGCTGAACGACGGCCACGGGGCGTTCGCGGCGGCGGTCAACTACCCCGTCTCCGACGGACCCTTCTTCGTATACGCCGGCGAGGTGACCCGCACCGGAGTCTCCGATCTGGTCGTGGCATGCGCCCTCGCGGACAAGGTCCACCTGCTGTTCTACCGCGGCGGAGGCGCTTTCCTCGACGGCGGCAGCCACACGGTCGGCAATTACCCCGTGGCCGCCGTCGCGACCGACCTGAACAACGACACCCACCCCGACCTGGCGGTGGCCAACTTCACCGCAAACACCGTCTCAATCCTGCGCAACGACGGCGGCGGCAGCTTCACCTCGATCGGCGTTTATCCGGTCGAGCGAAACCCTCGCGCTATCCTCGGCCGCGACTTCGACACCGACGGAGACAACGATCTGGCCGTGGCCACGGCCAACACCACCCACGTCTGGGTCATGTACAACAACGGCACCGGCGGCTTCCCAACGCTGTTCCCGTTCGTCGTCGGCACCAACCCCCAGGGTCTGGCCACCGCGGATCTCGATGCGGACGGCGATCTGGATCTCGTGGCCGCCAACCGAAGCACGGATGACGTCTCCGTCAAGCTCAATTATGGCAACGGCACATTCATGTCCGTCCCTCACTTTCCCGCCGGGGACGGCGCCGTAGCGGTGGCCGCCGCCGATCTGAACGGAGACGCCATGCCGGACCTCGCTGTGGCAGACGTCGACGCCGACGCGGTCTCGGTACTCTTCAATACCACCGTCCTGCCCGCCGGGTGGGACCAGAACGGCAACAACATCCTCGACGGCTGCGAGATCCCCAGCGACTTCGACCGCGACGGGCACGTCGATCTCGACGACCTCGCGGCCTTGGTGGCATGCTTCACCGGACCCGAGATGCTTGTCCCCACCGCCTGCAAACCCAAGGACTTCGACCACGACGGCGACGTCGACCAATCCGACTTCGGGGTCTTCCAGCGTTGCTTCAGCGGCCCGATTGTGCCGGCTGACCCGAACTGCGTGAAATGAATACCGATGCCTGCGGCCGAACCGGCGAGCAGACGATCCCGACGGGACCGGCGACAGGCGGGAACCAGGCATCGCCCTTCTGAACCGGACCTCTCGGCTTCGGACGCGATTCCCCCCCCGTCGGCCTCGCGGCCACATCGAGGCTCATCGACCGGAGAAACACCGCCTGCACTTGAGGCTTGCGCGGGCACCAGTCCCCACCGAGTGTCTCGCGCCCCCGCGCCCGCCCACGTCGACTACCAGTCCCGCCACGGATCATACGAACGCGTCGCATTGTCGGACGTGTACACCTCGTACGGATACGGATACGCTGAGACGGTGATGGACAGACCGCTGAAGTTTCTGCTGTAGGTCTGAAGCCTCTCGGCGATCCAGGCATCCGGGGGCTCGGTCTTGAGGTAGGTGTCCTCGGCGATCACGATGCTGACCTGGGAAATCGTGTTCACCGCCACGCGATTGCGCCCATCCCACCAGTCACCGGAATACTGGCCGTTGTCGCTGGGGTTGATCACCAGGTATCGAAAGTTGCCGGAAATGCCTGACCCGGCAAACCGGGCCACCACCTTGGCCTCGTAGTAGCCCGGTGCGTTCGGAGCCGGCCGCTGTCGCGATTCGAATGTGATAGGCAGGGTGGCAACGACATCCTGGAAGAACTCGACACGACATTCCTCGGGGAGTGGCACCCAGCCGAGTTGCTGTAATTCACCATCGAACTCGACGTAAGGCCGCGCGGTGATACCCACGACGGTACCCGGCTCGGTCCCGCGATTCACCTTGGCGGTGGCTGTGTTCGGGATCCACTCGACGCCTGCGGAGCCTTCCACCACGGCCGTACCGCCCCGAACCAGGCGGCCTTGACGCGAGAAGCTGGGAAAAACCCACCGATAGGGCAGCCCCAGCGAGGCGAGGTCGACCGTAGACTGCATTATGAGGGTTTGTTCGCCGGTATCGACCGCGATTGACGCCTGCGAGGGCGACAGCGTTCCCGAGAACTGCAGGTAGGCGATGCATCGCTTGACCAGCAGCGTGCCCGGGACGGCCGCCTCAACCAGACCGATCGCGGGACCATCACTCCGAACCACGACTTCCGCCCGACCGGACTTGTTCGTGACTTTCTCCAATGGTGCATCGAGCGTCAGGGCACCACGGAGCAGGCGAAAGGCGACCGGTACGCCCGCCACGCCGTTCCCGCTGGAATCCTTCACCACGGCCCCCACAACACCGTGCGAGCCAGGCAATTGCTGGCCGGCGCCGCCGTAATTGACGAAGAGGTAGTCGCCGAGGTTCGCGTTGCCGATCTGAACGGTACACTGACCTTCCTTCGTATCCTCCGTCACGAAGGCGACCACTGTGGCCAGTCCGTCGGCCGTGCCCGACAGCTGAACGGTAACCTGCCCGTTCGAGTCGGTCACAGCCGGATTCGCGCCGCTGAGCGAGCCCAGCGTCGTGTCGAACTGAACCTGCTTTCCGACAACGGGCGGTCCCGAAGGCGTGATCTTGTCGCCCGGCTGCAGATAACGAAGCGTAGCCGTGACCTCAGACTGCTCCACTCCGTTCGCGGCAATCTTGTTGGGATCGGCTGACACGATGATGCCGTAGTTGACGAGATCGAGTGGTACGGCGTTTTCGCCGCAGGCGATCGTGGCCGTCACGTTCTGCGAGGCGATGAGGCCGCCGCTCGCATCAAGAGCCTCGGCCGTGAAATGCACCACCCCGTCGACCCGGAAACCACAGGCCTCCGTGGATCCGCCCGGCGCCAGCGTGAACGGCCCCGGAGCGTTCGCACTATCGGAGACGACCCGAATGCTCGCCGTGCCGGGCGGAGACCGCGTGGCCTCAAACCGCACCCAGCCGAAACAGAGATCGACCGTGGCGCGGCCACACGCGAAGTCCTCCTCACTGGTCTGCTCGCCGACGATCTGCCCGGCGGCGTTCAGGGCCGTACTCCGGACCGAGACCGTCCCGGCCCAGACCTCCGCGCTCCACGTGCCCACGGCCGACAACCCCAGCTCCGCGGGCAAGGGCGGGTCGCGCAGCACGTCGGGATACACGAACTCGACCCGAATTCGTGAAACGGCGTTCGCGCCCGTGGCGGGGTAATCGATCAGGTACAGCGAGACCTTCGTCTTGCAGGTCTTGAGCACGATATCGTTGCGGCCGCCATGGACGGGGACGTCCTCCAGGCCCGTGCCAACCACCTCGCCGGCGGCGTTCATGGCCTTGAGCGCGATCGTGGCCTCGCCCGACGGAAGCCTCAGGGTCTCCACGGTATCGGAAACCTCCATGGTGAAGCTGAGACTGAAATCGGGGCAGTCGGCGTAGGTCACGTCCACGTCAACCTGGACCGCGTCGCTGGGGATACTCGCCGCGTCGACGGTGAAAACGCCCCAGGCTGGCAGATAGAAGTCGCCGGGCGTGCCCGCTATTCTCGCCTGCGTGGAATGCCCAAGCGGGTCCTCGCTGACCCCGAGACCGGAGGCGATGGCGTTCTCGTACGCCTGCACATCGGTCGTCGCAACAACGGCGTCGGTCATCCGCGAAAGCATGCCCAGGACAACACGCTGGCCGTCCGTACCCCGAAACGCGCCGTCCCATCCCAACGTGGACCCGGCTTCTCCTTCCGCAAGCTCGCTGGCCACCGGCCATGAATGGGGAGCGACAAAATAGACCAGCGCCCCCGGCGTCGCCTTCATCTTCTCCATCAGGCAGTCGTCCCGTATGTAGATGTCGCTCACGAAGCCGCCGCCTTCCTTGGGCGTCTGGCAGCGAATCAATCGCCCGCGGTCACGCTCGCCAAGCGTCTCGGCGAGCAGATCGGCACTGAGCACGTCGGTGTGCTTGCCAGGCCGGCAGCACTGAATGAAACGTCGCTGCACGCCACCAACCTCGGCAACACAGCCTTGGGCAATCACGAACACCATGCCGTAGCCCGCCACATCCGTCAGCGAGATCGGTGTGAACCTGCGGTCGCCGGCACCCGCCCGACTGCGCACTTCGATCTCCGTCGGCTGCCAGCCATCAGTAATCAGAGCGTCCTGAAGCTGCTGAACGTAATCGTCGGTGCTCGGGTTGCTCACCGCGGCGGTGTTGATGATCAGCACGTTCCGTGTGGACGGTGTGACTTTCCCCGGACACTCGAAGCCCCCCGGGAGCATCCGGGCCGCCACCCGGCGAATGTCCTTGTCCGCGGTCGGCGATATGACGCGACCGGCGCGGCCATCCCCGGCCGCCAGGGCGGAATCCCCCAAGCCGAAGACCGTCCGGTTTGTGTTGAGCAAGGCAGACGAGCCATCGGCCAACTGCAGAAAGACCGTGCAGCCGTCACTGCCCAGCGCCGCCAAGGATACCCCGGCCCGACCCGCCTGCAGCTCGGCGACCAGGGCCGAGGCCGCGGCCGGCGACGATCCATCCCCAACCAGCGCCAGGAAACGATCGGCCACCTCCGTCAACGTCTGGTTGCCGGCGTCCGACAGATCGAGCGAGTCGGCAGGATAGTCCGGCCCGGATGGCAGCGGCGGCGCACACCCCACCGCAATCAGAACGGCCGCAGAGCAGATGACAGAGAAACGCACCAAGAAAGGACAAGTGCACGGTGACACGTGTTCCTCCTGCCCACATTCACGAGATGATCCCGGCCGGCTACCTCACCAGGCCTCCTGCCGCCATTATACTGCCCTCGCCTGCCGACGCACCCAACCTTTTTCGGCAGGCCTGCCAGACCGGAGACCCTCCTGCACCCACAAGAAACCCGCCAAGCCACCCGGCGAGCAGCACGCCGTCCGATAGGAACCTCTTCGGCATGGGGCAGAAGCACAGAGACCCTGCAAGCGCGGCTCGCCAGCCTGCCGGTGGTCATGTTCTGACCAACGGACAAGGCCGGTGCGCGGCCCCAAGTCCCAGTAATCAACATGGGCGATGAGCTCGGCCCGCTCATCGCCCATGAACAAAGACGGTCTTCAACGACCCGCGCGACCAAGGCGGCCCGGATCCGCGCTAAACCGCTCGACACGTCACCGGCCGTGGACCGGCCTAGCTGCGGTCATATGTCCCACAAGCTCTGAGGAATAATGTCCGCCCCAGGGTACAGCTGGGCGTATGGATCCCCAACCGGTATCTTGTTGCCACCGTTGTCCAGCACGTAACTGCCGTCGTCATTGGTCTCCCACGTCCAGTACTTCGGCGGGTCGTAAGTCGCCGAGGGAAGCGGGGCGCTCGGAGTCCAGGTGTAATCCGAAACCACCGCCCGGGCCACGTCAACGTTGCCTGCCGCCACCTTGATGACCATGAGATCCGACGCGATCACGACGTCACCGCTGGGGTACCACACCCGGAGATCCTCCAGAGCACTGTAGATCGTGTCGTCCTCGGCCGGAAAATGAGTGCCCACTGCAAGCCGGGGAGCCTTGCTGAGCAGACTGAGAACGTAGCCATACGCCTTGGACTCGGTGTGCGAACTCTGCTGCACTCGGTTGAGGTCGGCATAAACCAGGTCGTAGCCAGCGTCCCCCTCCTGCAGTCCCGTGAACTTCTCGACCCAGATCTCCGGCGGGGGGGTCATCTCATGAATCAGCACGTCGACGCCGTTCGTCGCCTGCCGGACGACATGGTAGTTGGGCTTCGTATCCCCGGTGAAGATCATGGACAGCCCGTTCCACTCGAGCTTGTAGCTGATCGCCCCCTGCCGGGCATGCACCGCCGGGAAGTGGGTGATCTTGACCCCGCTCGCCGGGTTGTAGTAAGCGACGTTGTTGCTGACCGGCTGCCCATTCTCATCGAACCCTTCCTTCGTCCAGTCCAGCTCGAAAGCCACGAGATCATAGCCGTCTTTCCCGGCCGGGGGAGCCGACGGAGTGGCATGGGGACATGTCCAGCCGGGAGTGAGCTGGTTCCGACGAATGTAATCATCCGTGAAGGCGGTAGTCTGAAAGCTGAAGCTCTCTGTGTGCCAGCGCGCCGCCTCCCGGAGAAGCTGGCAATAGGCGGCTGTGCCGTCGGAGTAAGGGCCGGACGCATTGCCCGCGAGATCGGTGTACTGGAAATCGGAACTCTTCGGGCCCCAAACATACAAGGGCGATTTGCGGTCCGCCGAAGGGCCGAAGCAGTAGATGTGCATCAGATCGCTCATGTGGTCCCCGTGCAGGTGGGTCAGGAAGATCTTGGTCATCTTCGACGCGGGAATGCCCATCGCGTTGTACTTGGCCATCACGCCCGTGCCACAGTCGAAGACGAATTGGTCGGACTGGCCCAGGGCATTGCCCACCTCAACGAAAATGCTGTTGGCGGCCTGCGAGATCCGCGGCGAGAACCACGAACCCAGGAACGTGATCCGCATTTCATCGGCAGCCAGCGGCTCGCTGTCCAGGCAGAAAGAGCGCATCGCCCTGAAATACGTGTTCCGGTTGGCCGATCCGGATTGAACGTCCGGACAGGCGATCGGGTCCAGGTCCGGGCAGTTGCCGTCGGGAACACAACCTCCGACGGCCAGCCCGCCGAGAGCCAGACCCTGTAGCTTCAACACTTCTCGTCTTGACAAACCTGCGGAGTCTGCTTTCTTGGGAGTGTCCATTCTTATTCTCCTTGCCTGATGTACATCTCGGGGTAGTCCTTCCGCATACCCCGAGAGCACCCCATGACGTGCGCCCGGCCACACCGCCAGGCTGTGCGCGGACATCCTACAGCGCTCCACCCGGTGTGCCTACCGCCTTGGCCTGAGTATCCCGCCTTGGCCGCTTGAACCGTTCGGCGAGTCGATCACTCCCCATACACCCCCGCTTCATGTGCACAAGAACCCCTGCACGCGCGGACCCGACAGGACCCCGCAGGCTTGCGGGCCCGCAGAACGGTGCGGGAGACTGTGCCACCACGGCGCCTGTCCTTACGGTCATCTCACGAATGGCGACAACGTGACCACCACGCTTGCCGCCTGTGAACGGGCGGACAATGATATGAGGCCGGCCGTTCAGACGGAGTCGCGCGCATGAGCCCAAGTGCATCGGAGGACGCATCAGCGCAACTGAGGCGGCCTGCGGATCAGCCTGCCCAACACCGTGGCTTTACGTCATCCTGCATCCCTGGCCACAAACCACCCTACGCCGATCGTGGATCGCTGAGCTCATCCTCCGTACGCCTCCCGAATCGTAGCCCCGCTCCATGGCGTCGTTTTCTTCACCCGTGGCAATCTGTACAATGGCAAGTTGAAGGTGCCGCTTGGGAGGATTCCGATGACCAGTGCCGAAAAGACCGTTCTGTTCACCATGGTCTGCGGTCTCATGTTGGGTGCGCAGGGGTGCCCTCCGCCGCCGGACCCGATCCCGCCCGGCCCAGCGGCACCGCTCGCTCCAGAGAACGGAGCCACGCGGGTGGATCTGAACACCGCATTCAGCTGGGTGACCGGTGACCATGCGGACGTTCACCGAGTGCACTTCGGAGACACCAATCCGCCTCCGTTCGTGTTCGAGCAGGCTGGCACGACGTTCAATCCGGGTGAGCTCGACCCGAACAAGACCTACTACTGGGCTATCGATGAGGTGAACGGGGCAGGAACCCGCGTTGGCGATGTGTGGAGTTTCACGACAAGGGGGGCATCGCCGATTGCGACGGATCAGCCCGTGACCGTCCCCTTCAATACCGCGACCGATTTCACGCTCGCCGCAGTGGATCCCGACTCCCCCTCACCGTCACTGACTTACGAAATCGTCTCGCAGCCCGCTCGCGGCTCGATCAGCGGCACCCCGCCCAATCTCTCCTACACGCCTGAACCGGACTTCGTTGGAGTCGAGGACTTCGCATTCCGCGTTTCCGACGGCGCGAGCTTCAGCAACACGGCGAGAGTGAGCCTGGTGGTATGCTCGCGCTATCGATTGCCGGGCATTTGCTTCAGCCCGTACGTGGATGGCCAGGATCCCAACCAGGGCGATGTCGTCACCGAGGACCAGTTGCGGGCCCGGATGCGCCTGATCGCTCCGTATGCCCAGGCCATCAGAACCTACGGGTGTACCAACGGACTCGAGGCTGCCGGCCGCGTTGCCCATTCATTGGGCCTGAAGGCGGTGATCGGAGCATGGCTGGCAAGCGACTCGACCGTGAACCAGAACGAGATCACCAGCCTAATCACGGTGGCGAACGCAGGCGAAGCGGATATGGCCATCGTCGGAAGTGAAACACTGTACCGAAATGACCGGACTCCCGAGCAGCTGGTGGCCCACATCGCCGCCGTCAAGCAGGCCATTCCAGTGCAGATTCCGGTGGGAACGGCCGACGTCTATGGCCAGTTCTTGGACCATCCGGAAGTGATCTCGGCGAGCGATTGTCTGTGGGTGCACTACTTCCCCTACTGGGAAGGCATACGAATCGACGTCGCCATGGCGTACGTTCATGCGGGTCACCAGTTGGTGCTCGGCGCAGCCGAAGGCAGAACAGTCTACGTTGGCGAGACCGGACATCCAAGCGGCGGCGCCTCCGTGAACGAGGCCGAGGCAAGCCCGGAGAACGCCGCCTTCTACCTGCTCAACGTGGCGTCATGGGCTCAGGTCACCGGCACCCCCGTCTACTACTTCGCGGCCCTGGACGAGGATTGGAAGGTGACCTCGGAGGGCGAAACGGGCCGCCATTGGGGAATCGCAGACAAGAATGGGACCCTGAAGCCGGGAATGCGCCAGGTATTCGACGGGGAGACTCTGGCGGACAACTGGACGCTGCTCGGCGGGCCGGGTACGGCGGAGATTGAACTGACCCATATTCCAGCTTACGGCAGCACCGAGAACCTCGCTGGACGAGTCTGGCATGTCGCCTCTGCCGCCAACTACCGGATCGTTGTCTACATCCAGGTCATGGGCGATAGCAGCTGGTGGGTCAAGCCGTACGGCGACCAGCCCTATACCACAATTGACACGGATGGCCGATTCGTCGTCGATGTCACCACCGGCGGTATCGATCAGAATGCCATCCGAATCAATGCCTACCTCGTCCCAGTTGACGATCTGCCTTCACTCTCCGACCTGAGCACGGACCGGATCCTCCAGGCCGCCGTAGCCAAGGCCGAGATTGAACGAGTCCCCTAGAATCATTCACGGCGATTCCCTGCAACCCCACGGTGCCGTCCAGGGTGGCAAGCGGGTCCCATCGCACGTATGGTGGCAGGGAACAAGGAGGCCACGATGAGACGATTCCCTCTTGCTCGTGCTTTCCGGTTGTGCCCGGTTGTGTTTCTTGCGCCGCCGGTGTTCGCACTGGCGGCCAACAACAGCGGTACGCCGCCGTCTTCCGCCACCCTGCCTGCCCGCCGAGTCAACGTCCTGCTGATCACCGCCGACGATTTGTATTGGAAGACTCCGGCGAGCTTCGGGGGAAAAACGCTCGACCTGACGCCCAACATCGATCGTCTGGCTCGGGAGGGCATGAGGTTCATGCACGCCCACGTGACCATTGCCGTCTGCCAGCCTTCCCGGCAAGTCCTGATGACCGGCCGGTATCCTCACCGTAATGGAGGTGAAGGCTTCGAGCCGATCCACCTGGATGTGCCCACCTTGCAGGAGCGACTGCACGCCGCGGGCTATCTGCTCGGCTGCTTCGGCAAGCTCTCACACCTGGCGCCGGCCGGTAAGTACCATTGGGATTCCGCCTGCGACCAGAACCAACTCGGTATCGGGCGAGATCCTGAAAAGTACCACCAGGCGGTCAAATCACTGCTGGATCGCGCCCGTGCCGAGAACAGACCGTTCTTTGTCATGGCGAACTCCCACGACCCCCATCGACCTTTCTCGGGCAGCGAGAGGGAGCGCATGGGCTTCGGGGCGCGGCTTGCCGACGTTCCAGCGCCGTCGCGGCGATACCGGCCTGATGAAGTCTGGGTTCCTGCGTTCCTGCCGGATCTGCCCGACATCCGTCAGGAGATCGCCGAGTACAACAGCTCTTCCCGCCGCTGCGATGACACGGTGGGGGCGGTCCTGAGAGCCCTGCGCGAGTCCGGATACGAGGACAGTACGCTGGTTATGTTCCTCTCTGACAATGGGATATCCGTACCGTTCTCCAAGGCCAACTGCTATCTGAACAGCACACGCACGCCCTGGATCGTACGCTGGCCCAGGCAGGTCAAGCCCGGTACGGTGGATGACGTGCATCTCATCTCCGGCATCGACTTCATGCCAACCATCCTGGAGGCAACGATCGGCCCCGACGTACCCGGCATGGACGGCAGATCGTTCCTGCCGTTGCTGCGAGGCGAAACCCAAGCCGGCCGCGAGTACTGCTTCACGCAGTTTCATCAGACGTCGGCGAGGAACCGCTATCCGATGCGCTGCGTGCAGAACCGGGATTCCGGCTACATATTCAATTTCTGGGCCGACGGCCAGACGGTCTACCGCAGCGAACCGCAGACCGGTCTGACCTTCAAGGCCATGCAGGCCGCCGCTGTGGGCAATCCAGCCATCGCCGCCCGCGTGCACCTGCTCCAGTATCGGGTGCGCGAGGAGTTCTACGATCTGAAAAATGACCCGGATGCGCTGATCAACCTCGCCGGCAACGACAAGTACGCTCGGCGAATCCAGGAGTTTCGGGGCGTCCTGCTCGATTGGATGAAACGGACGAACGATCCGGCGGCGGCCGCCTTTGAGAACCGCAATTCGGAGGCGGCAATAGCGGCGTTCATGGCCCAGGAGCGCGCCAAGACACAACCCGCTGCAGAGGACCGCCGCCAGTAGTCGAATGAAACGCGAAGAGGGTCAACGGTCAGGGTCCTGGCGAACCTCCGTCGCCGCTCCATGTCCCATCCACAGGGGCTCCCGCAAGGACAGCCCGCAATCCCGAGGCCTCACTGCGGCAGGGATGTCGCCCGGACATTGTCAAAGCGAACACCTTCGCCCTTGTAGGTGACGAAGCCGATCGAGCCCGACGGATACGAGCGATCCTTGGCGCTGAGCACCTCTTGGCCGTCGACCAGGCAGGTGATCGTATCGCCGCGAACATGAACCGCCAGGTGAAGCCACCGGCCATGAGCTACGGTGGCAGGGGCTCTGCCCTCGCTGAGCAGCACCGGGTTGGAGAACTCGTTTCTCTCGAACTGGGGGGCCGCCCTGCCGGTCTGATCTGGGAGTACCCGGCCATCGCAACGAGCACGCCAGAGTCGACATTGAGCACGTGAGGGGAGAAGCACGAAGTGATAGCCCTGGACCCAGCGGCCGTTACCGCCGCCCTCGTCGTGAACATTGGCCCGCACCCAGAGCCCAAGACTGCCCTTCTCCGCATATCCGTCAGCCTCGAACGCGTAGTCCGTCCAATGCTCTCCACCCCGAAGGATGATCGCGGCATCATGGGCGCCGCGCTCGCGTTCGCGCACCCCGAGGTGGGCATCGTGCCCGAGGCACCCGCCGGATCGGCCGCCGGTCACATCCCAGTGCCACTGCTCCGGTTTGAGCCGCCAGTAGTTCAAGAAGGGAACCCATCGGGCGTCTGGCCCGTCGCAGGTCGTTTCAAACGGCAGTTCGACCGGCTGACTGAATTCCTCGATGAGCACCGGAGAGCGGGCCGGATTGACGTTGATCGTCAACCGGTGAGGACCGAAACGCATGAGGACTATCCCTGAATCCCAGGTCGAATTGAGATACGGAGACTCGATCATACCGCAGGATTCGAGTTCGATCGGCCGGTCATCAACGCGCGGCAGGTCGCCGTAGCGAAGGGTCAGCTTGAAGGGCTCGGCGGCTGGACCCGAGTCTGCAGATGAACAACTCTGATACGTAACCCCCTCGGGACGTTCTTCAATCTGATTATCGAGCACATCGGCGCGAAACCGATCGAAATCGCGCTGGTAGTCGGATGCCCTGGCCGCTTCGAGAACGAAGGCGGCGTCAGGCCGGTCGAAGCGAATGAAATCCCCGTAGAGGCCAGGTTCTTGGGAATGCTGCCAGGTGTAGCCTGAGCCGACAACTCGATAGGCGGCGAACGTTCCTCCCGCGCGCACGAGCAGCCAGCCTTGTTGTTCGATCAGCTCATCGAACTCTTGCGTGGCCAGATACGTTCGGCCGGCCACGCCGCGGCCCATGCTCACATTCTTGTACTGCACACAGTCGACGGTTGCCGGCCCCTGCTGGGTTCGGTCTGCGGGCAAAAGATCGGTGAGAATCGTGCGGCGCGTATTCCCGGCGATCCGAAGTACGCTCATGAGCGGTAACGATCTCGCGGCACCGTACCGCCCCTGAACTTCCTGAAACGAGCCGAGCACGAAGTCCGGCGTGACCCAGGCATACACACGGGCATTGAAGACCTCCGGGGGCGGCTCCGCCGTTCCGGGTCGCTCACGGAGTACCCGGTGGCCTTGGCCCGGACGACGAGCCTTGACGACATACGAACCGCGTTCCTGCCCGGCCGTCGCCAGAGCCGACACTGCCGCCGGAGGAACGTATGTGCTCGTGGCCAGCAGCGGGGCTCCCAGCACACCGTAGAAATGCGGCTTCCCCGTCCCGAAAAGCAGATACAGCATCGGATAGGTGCCGCTGCACTGAGCATCGTAACGGCTGTTGTGACCCAGTTCTTCTCTGAGTATCCCGTCATAGCTGGGCCGGTACACCCGGCAAGCCGGCCCCCCCAACACGCCTTCAAGGCTCAACAAGGCGTGCTCGGCAAACACAACATCGAGGCCGAGCTTGGCCTTTCGCCGGAGCAGCGGATCCTCCGCCCACTCGGACAGCAGAAGCAGGCACCCGACATTCTTCTCCACGTAGCAGGGCGAGTTGTACTCCAGCCACCCTTTCCGGATATGCTCAATCACGAAGGAGTCGAGGTGCCGCGTCATTCGCTCCGCAGTTGCGCGGTCGCGGTCGAGTTGTGCCGCCAGCAGGCACCACACATGGCCCATGAACGCATGATTCTCCGTGGCCCCAAACTCCCAGACAGAGGGGTTAAGCCGGCGAGGCGCCGCCTCGATATGGATGAGTTCGAGCAGGCGTTTTCGGGCAGCGGAACTCAGACTGGGATCATCGCGAAACAGGTAGTAGGCATGCAGACCTTCACATACCCGCATGTCCGGGTCAACCTTGGGGTCAATGGGCATGGCCTCAAAGAAGGCATTGGCCTTGGCAGTCTCCACCGGTGAGCGCTTGAGGTACATGGCCGCCAATGCCCCCGCCCAATTGGGTTCGATCTCGTCGAACTTCCATTCCGCGTGCGCCCATGCAACAGGGGCGCCAGCCCGTATCCAGTTGTCCGCCAACTGCTCAAGAAACGCGCGCCTGCGCTGCTGGACGGCTGCAATTGGCTGCTCTGCACCTGCGTTGCCGGCGGTGAGCATGGACGCACCCAGAATCAACACGCACAACTGTCGCACCCTCGATCTCATGGCCGACCGTCCTCCTGAGATGGCGGAGTCCCTGCTCCGATGTGCTTGCGACATCATAATGCCTGCGGAGCACTCCGCAGAGCCTGGCACCGCCGCTCGGCAATCCTCGAACGGTCGCATCCAGGCGGGCCAACTGTCCGCAGGGCAGCCTGCGCGAATCTAACGGCCCACAGAGCCGAACTTGCGCTGCCACCTGAGCTTCCACAACTCCTTGAGGCCCACCCTCCGCACCAACCGATGCCCGTGCAGATGGATCCGCTGGCCAATCAGCCCTTCAGCTTCACGTAGTGCCAGAATGGAACCGTATGGGGCTGGGTTTCGACCACGAACGCCAGCGCCGACTCCGGTCTGGGGAATCCGGCGAGAGAGCCTGGCCTCCTTCCGGGACCGGACCACGCCCAATCCGGCTTGCCCGGATTCCGGTTCACCCGGTCAGGCTTCAGTACGGGACGCAGCCGCTCGGCGGTGCGGCCGGGTCAAGGGCAATTGCCGGGCCCGTCACACAGCTCTTGAACTCGTCCAGGTCGGCCGCGTCCACATCACCGTCCGCGTCGCGATTGAAACGTTGACAGGCTTGTGTCGCGACGCCTTCGGCTCCGGTGTAACACAGCTGCACCGCCGCGAAGTCGACCTGATCGACGTCGCCGTCCTCGTCGGCGTCCGGCCAAAGCGCTGCCACCCCTGCCAACCCCTCACCGCCCCAGTAGGGGCAGCCCGGTATGCTCATGCTCACCACGCGGACCCAGTCGAACTCGAAGTCCCACTTGAGCCCGACGCCGCGATTGCCCATCTCGCCAAGAGCAATGTAAGGTCTCCTGATCAGTGTACTGGCACCCGTTTCAGTCCGAAAACTGAAGGTCGCCCCGCCGGGACCGGTGACGGTCCCCTCGCTGCCTCCAAAAAGAAGTCTCTGGCCGTCCAGCCACAGGTTCCAGTAGGCGTAGCCGGTGGTGAAAGTCACATCGTAGCACCCGGAGGCGGCCCAGGTGTGAAACTGACCGTCGGCGACCGACTCGGCAAGCTCCAATTCGTGAAGACCCGGGTAGACTTTGCCGTCGGCATTCAGAATGCCGACCACGGCCCCCTCGTTGATTCTGACATAGAGAGTGTAGTTGGAGACACTCGTCGAATAACCGCCGCCCGGAGAACCCGGCTTGGTGGGGAGCAGGATCTGAATCGGCCCCTGCTCCATGACGTAGTTGCCCACCTTCAATCGCCAGGCTGCCGCGATGCCGAAGGCGGGTTTAAGCTGGTCGTCAAAGGGTAGATCAGCCTGAAACCGCTCTCGAGCCGCTATGTCCCAGTCGTACCAGAACTTGACCGTCGTCGGCCCCCCCTCGATATGGCTCTGCCAGAGCCAGTCGCCGCCGGGATAGTCGCGGTAAAAGGGGTTCTCGTCGGTGTCCTGGGTCTTGAAACGGGCAACCTCGTAGCCCTCGGGATAACGGATCAGCGAACTCTCGGCATAGAGATTCTTGTTCCAGAACGGCTGAAACTCGCCGTTGAACTGCTGGTAAACACAAGAAGGGTCGAAGACGCTCAGCACAACGTCTCTCGAGTACTGATTCTGCGGAGAGCAGGAATCCGTGAACTGGAGCGTGGCGGTATAGACCCCCACGGCGAGACCGGATGCGTCAATCGTGCCCGTAACAACGTGCGGCGGATCGCCCGGGGCAATCGTCCCGCCGCTGTCGTCAAGCTGCAACCAGGCCGCACCCGGCGAAACCGCGACCGCCCAGGTGACGGACGTCATGCCGCCGTTCCTGATCTTGTACACGACCGGTTGCGACGCCGAGTCAGAGCAGGATGAGGATGTATACATGTCACCCGCGGGCGAGATCTCCAACCCGCACTCGACGACCACCAGATCGATCTGCCTGACCAGGCTGTTCGCAGGATCGCAGCCATCGGTGAACGTCACGTAGGCCGTGTGTGTGCCTTGAGGCAGGTCGGTGCTGTCGATCTGGACCTGGACGGTGCCGGTTTCCATCAAATCAAGCGGCCCGCCGGACGCCGGCGGTACGATCGACAGCCAAGTGCAATCCGTCGGCACGACACCGGTCGCATCAGTCTCCTGGACCTGCCAGGTCAGGTCGTTTTGCCGACCAACGTTCTGGACGGCATAGGTGAGGCTGGCCGGCTTCGCCGCTTGGCCCCGAACGGCCCTGACGGTCTGTGCATCGGCCGGCAGAACCCGGATGCCGCAACTCGGCAGCACATCGTCGTCCACGATCACCCGGTTGAGATAGAAGGACTCCTGGGCGCCCACCTCCCGGAGAATGCGGAAATCACTGCCGCTGTTCAAACCGTTGGCGAATCTGGCATCTGTCAGATGGAAGGTATGCCACTTCCAGACGTTCGTGTCCGTCAACGGCGCACTGCCGACCCTCCCGAGGCCGCCGGTGGAGTCGTACTCCAAATAGAGTTCGCCCATTCCGACATCAAAGTACTCGATCGTGACGTAGAGCACCGGCTTGTTCCCGCTGAAGACGAAGGCGTCGTCCACGGGGAACAGGAAGTACATGTCCACGGTGTTGTTCCCAGTGCGTCCGAAGGGAACGGCGTTCCGGCGACAATTCACCCCCCCCATCCAGGCACGAATCGTCTGGCCGGCCTTGTGCTCGGCGGCGTTGGGCACCGTGCCGTGAGTGATGCCGTTCTCGATGTTGACCGTTCCCAGGTCAATGGAGACGCTGTCCGAATGGACGCTGTTCGCGAAGCACAAAACCAGTCCAAGTGCGAGAATTCGGATCGCGGGCTTCATGTTGCCCTCCTTCGCGTCTGCCGACGCCGACTGGACGCCGCACTACAGGAACTCGAGATCACGGGGAGCGCGACGATGCCACGACGATACCAGTCAGTAGTCTGGGAACCGTTGCATCCAGGCGGGCCAACTGTCCGCAGGACAGCCGCCCGCGCGGGTCCAACGGCCCGCGGTGTTGAAGTTGCGGTGCCACTTGAGCTTCCACAACTCCTTGAGGCCCACTCTCCGCACCGACCAATCCACGAAAAGGTGATTGACGTATCCGTCGTGCCGGTTGATGCAGAAATGCTCCATTTCCGCGCTGGCCCCGCTCCACGCCCCGTCGTAACTAGGCGGGGCTCCTCTCTCCCCTTTGTCAAAGGGCCCTCCACCCCGCCACATGCAATCCGCAAACACCGGCACCCGATTCGGGTACTTGACCTGGCTCGCACGCCGCCAGTTGTTCACCGTCGGCCGATCCTGAATCTCGGTCACCCCGGGCGGGGGATTCGAGACCCAGTCGTTCATTCCGTAGCTGGGTTCCTCGCCTCCCGTATCAGTGCTGCTGCCGCCGACCGGCATGTAGTAAGTGTTGAAAGGTCCGCCGTGCGTCACTCCACCAAGACGTGTCGTCGCGAGAGGACAGCGCAGTATCTCCATCTTCGTGTAGTACTGCGATCGGAGGCAGGTGATCCACTCGCCCCGATGCCAACTGGCATCCTCAACGACGCCAGTGTTGAAACTGTCATTGTTCACCTGGCAGTACATCGCCCAGATCTTGCCCCACTCACTGAGATTCGCCTGACAGAGCACGTTCCGAGCCTGCTTCCGTGCTCGAGCCAACTGCGGCATCAACAGCGCGCACAACACGCTGATGATCGCCACAACCACGAGAACCTCGATCAAAGTGAAACCCTGGAACGTAAAAGTGTAGCGCCTAACCTTGACATGCATCGGATGGGCCTCCTTCGAGCCAGTCTCGCCAAACGGCGAGACCCGAGAGGACCCCCGGTCCTAAACAGCTCCGTATCTTCTTGCCCGGCCGTGCACCTGAGACATGGGGCACAGCAGCTATCCTACAATCATCCCCCGCAGGCGCCTATCTCTTTCTCGGCCAGCTGTCGAAACCGCCTACACGGCCTGTCACCATCCAGCAGGAGGTCGGAACCCACACCCGAAAGACCCTGCCCGGATCCAATGGCGACCATTCCCACGCCCCGCAGGTGATACGGCGGGATTTCAGAAACCGTGCGGGAATCGCCCTAACTACTGACCAAATAACAACTTAAATCCACTCCGGCAACCGCCCGGGCCAACAGCGCTTGGTGCCCAGGCGCCAGTGGCAGCACAGGCCCGAATGCCCAGAATCCTTCGGCCACCGCCCACCACCTCGTTCACTGGGTCGCTGACGCCTTCACGACCGCCCCCGATCGACCACCACATGCGACCCCAGCCCCAGCCCCGGCCTCTACACCTCCGTCAACCGACCGCTTGCCTTCATCGCCAGCCAGCACGCCCGGCAGAAGCCATGGGCTAGGAGGGCCGCCGGGATCATCGCCGATCCAGGTAACCCGCTTCTCTTCCGAAGTCACTCAGCTCAACACTTCTTGACCTGTAACCTTAGCTCAGCGCCGACGACGGAGCATGAGCAGCATCGGCAGCCCGAACAGCAGTAGCGCCGTCGGCTCGGGGGTGAACGCCAGGTCGTCGAAGAACATCCTGACTTCCGCCCGGCCACCCACCTTGACAAAAAAAGCGACCGTGCTGGTCGTGTTCTCGAGCGTCAACGAACCGCTGCCCGTCAGCCAGCCTTTGTCGAGCACATTCGGGTCGTGCAGCGGCGTCCCGTCCGTCTGATCCCACCTCTTGATCAAGACAAGCTCGCTCAGTGGATCGTTGGGGTCCACCGCGGTGGCGTCGTTCGGAACGTTCTTGACATAGCCGATCTCGACCCAGTAGTTGTACTCGTCCTGGGCGATGAGCTTGGGATACAGGGCGTAGCTGTAGCCCACCGTCTTGCCACCGGTCATGTCCGAGCCAAGGATCTGGTACACGGACACACCGGCGGGGTTGTTCTGAATGACGATTCTCATCGCCTGCAACCCTGTGTGTGCGTTGGCGATTGAAGGACCGATCGTCACCTTACACAGCGGGGCAGGGTCACCAAGAGGGTAATGGTCAATGTCGTACATCCAGGGCAACTCCGCCAGACTGCCCGCCGTCGGACCGCTGACCACGACGCCGCCGGAGCCGGATGCGCCATCCTCGAAGCCACCATCTGCCAGCGGCCACGCGGCAGCCGAGGCCGTGACGGCCAACAACACGACCCCACACAACAGCAGTGCTTTCATTCTGAGCCTCCTCCCGAAGACATGCGAACAAACATTCCTGTTTGCCCTTGGCGGCTACGAGGCCAAGGCATGCGGTGCCGGGACACCTGCATTATTCTATTCCACCTTCCCTCGCTGCGCCTAGCCCGCTTCAGCCTATCCACCCTTTCTTCGTAGGCGCCCAAACGGGCGGAGACTACCTTCCAGCCCCCGGAGACCGGGGCTGCAGTGCTGCCCTCAACGTGCCCTGACAAACGCGTCGCGAGATCGCAACGACCGCCCAGGAACAGCACATCAACAAGCCGTCGCAACTCCCTGTCGATGCCTGACTTGGGCCGTGGACATGGCTGATGCACGATATCGCAAGGGAGAGCCTCGTTGGGCTTCCCCCGTTCCGACAAGACAAGCGGAACACCTCCGCAAGCCGCTGGGCCAAGAATCCCTCGCAGCCGGCCGGCCTCCCGTCCGGATCCTCGCCCCCAGAACCAAGCCCTCCGATGCGCATCCGGCGCGGATCACCAGGCGAATGGAGCCAAAGATCACGGCTTGTGGTGTGTGTACAGCTCCGCCAGATGATCGGCGCGGACGGCCATGTAGTCGGCCCCGAGAGCTTGCTGGATGTCGCGAATCACCTCGCAGGATAGCATGTTCGTGGGGTCACCGACGCACCAGTTCTGAAGGGTGACATGGAGGAAGGCCGGCCGGCCGGCCGGCGTGAACTCCCGGATCTGGGCGAGCACGCTCTGGATCTTGGCCGGCCAACTGTCGCCTTTGATCTCCGGCCCCACGGTAACCGAGCGGAAAACAGGAACGCCGTTGACGCTTTCAGTTGCGTTGTCGGCGGTCGTGTCGGGCTCGCGATCGTAGTTCAGAAACAGGCCGCCAAGTCCTTCGATGTGCGTGTACTCCTCCACCAGCGATGGGGAACTGGTCTTGTGGGTGTGAATATGATGCAGGTCCATGCGCTTCATGTATCTCGCGGTCAAGCGGCGGAACTGATCGAAGCTCCGGTTCCGCATCTCCGGCGAGAGCTCGGCGCCGTACAGGTTCTCCCGCGTGTAGCCGATGCCGGAGACCGCGACCATGAAGTGGTCGTTGGCGGAGGCGTGCCGGTAGAACCAGTCCATGATGTCCGGGATGAAATCGCTGGCCATGGGGCCGAGGGGCCAGTTGATCGCGACCCGGCCATGCTGGGGGTCGGACCAGCGTCGGAGGAACTCCTGTCGCCAGAAATTGGTCCCGTCGCCGTCGGTCCGCACGAACGAGAAGTACACCTTGTCCTCGAGCTTCGGCGCGGGCGGCGCTGCTTTCTGCCTGAAGACGGCTCGAGTGCCCGAATGCACCGACACGTTGGAAGTGCCCTGGCAGTGACCGTCCAGGTCCATGCAGTCGGTAAACAGGCCGTACTGGGCGATGAGATCCACGCCCGGGCCCTCGCCGATGCCGCGGGATTCCGCCTGACCGTGCGCACCCCACCAGCCGACGACCGGATGGTTGGGACCAATACGTTGGAAGACCTCGCGGGCCAGGGCAACCTCCTTGTGGCCGTTGTCGTCGTCTTTGCCTGACAACCAGAAGGTAAAGACCTTGAACTCCGTCATGTAGTCACGCAGACGGCAGGAGTAGGCGCCCATATGCGCAAGAAGTTGCCTGCTGGCTGAGTCAAAAAGGTTCTCGTAGGCCCAGCGGTAGGCGTCGGCGGGTTGATGCCATCGGCCACGGAGGTCCTCGTGGATCGGCAGGTCAAAGGTGTTCAGCAAATCGGGGGAAACAACCAGACAATCATCGATGCTGCCCAGTAGCATGGCCACGTTGTTCGTTGCGGGCAAGGCAGGGTCGGTGACGATGCAGCCCTTGATTTGATCCCGGACGCGGCAAAAGATGTCGTAACGCCCAATCCACTCCACCCTGTCGACATCGCCGCGTTCCTGCAGCCACTGAAGCCAGTACGCATCCTCCACGTCGTGCACAAAATACACCCGCGGCTGCGTGCGGTTGACGAGGCCCTGCATCACGGTGAACGCGGAGGCCTCCGCGGGGGGAAGTCCCTGCAGGGTGGCGACAAGCAGGCTGCCAGCCGGGGGCCTGGAGCGCGGGACGATGGAATCACCCTCCGACGGAGTCGCGGAACCTGCCTCGTCCGGCCGGCTCAGCGCAACCACCGTGGCCGATGCGGACCATCCCAGAGCGGCCGAGCCAACAGCCGCCTCCAGCAGTTCTCGACGCGTGTGCATGCCGCTCCTTCCGGTGATGTTGAGCCTTCCGGAGCACCGGCCGGCATTATGTCCGGCTTGTCGCGGGCAAACAAGACGACTGCCTTCCGTGGCCCCCAGCTTGGCGACCAACGACTCTCTGAGTCCCCAGTTTCCCTCGCCCGGCTCCGCCGCCGGGCCTGGTTCAAACATCGTACAGCGCTCCGGCCGCAGCTGTCTCAGGAAGGCGTCGCCAACCGGGCATCAGGGCGATCACGGCTTCAGAGGATGTACCGGGACGAGTATCCTTACGAGAGATGCTCGTTCGGATACGGGTCAGGAAGCCGGACGTTCTTCCCACGACCTGCCCGTGATCCGAGACCTCTACACCGCCGAGATCACGTCCAGCGACCACTGCATCGGTCGGCTCTTGAAGTCAACGGAGGACACGGGCTTGATGAAGGCCATGCCTGCACACCCTGAAGACCGCTCCGCACGCTGCGAACTGCTTGGGCAGCCGCCTGAACCGAGGGCTGGCCTTGCCCCCCCAGAATCTCATCCCAACAGGCGAAAACAAGGAAACCGGCGGACTTTTGGCCTCCCGCGTCGTCGTGGGGTACACTTGAGGTGTAGCTTGCGCTTCCCTGCCCCCCACGGCCCGGCGTCCGGCAACAGGTCTCTGGCCACGAGGGAAGACAAGCGAAGAACGCCGCCGATGAGCGGCACCCCCATCCGACCCAGACGAGTCGATGCGCGCCGGGGAAACCAGCGGTGCTCAGCAGGGTTCGCCAGTACCCGACACTTCAACGACTCGCCGAGTGAGCCGCGCCGCAGACTGGCATCGTTGCCGGCTGCATTCCCCGCGGCTGGAGGCCCATCTGGGGAGATAAGCTATGCGCCTCGCCATCTGGATCCGGGCGGCGGTCGTTCTAATGGTCGCTTGCGGCCCCGCGCTTGCCGACCCCATTCCCGCTCGCTATCGAATCGTCGAAGGCAGCACGCTGACCGATGATTGCCCGATATGCGGCCGGCCCACCGTGACCGTCCCCGTCCGGGGGAGCTTCTGGCTGCACCTGACCCAGCAGGATCCCTTCTTCTCCAACTACTTGATCCGCGATCTGGCAATTCGAAGCCTCGGCGGGGAGCTCGGCTATGAAGGCAAGGGCCAAGGCACCTACCGGGTAGGCGGCGAGGTGGCTTTCCTCCAGCAAATGACCCTCGAGGGAGCCATCAACGAGTCTGACAACCTGGTGTTCGACAGCGGGCAGGTTCCCGTGCGGGCACCTTTCTCCTGGATCGAGATCGACCTGCCGCAAGTCTCCCCCGTCGATCCGCTGCGCATGTTCACCCTTCATCTGGTGGCCGTGCCGTGGCCGCCCCTGTGGTTCTCAACCGAAGTGGGCTTCCACGCCTCGCCAGGGGCAACCCCTGTCAGCGAAGGCGACCTGCTGAGCCCCACGGGCCAAGTGGTTCGGACGAATGCTCAGCTCACGGCGCGGCTGGGGATCACGCCGATGGTACCAGACCTCGGCCTGGATGCCGTAGCCGTCGTGCTCCCGTCGCGGCCACCGGCAACGAAGACCCTGGAGATCTGGTTTTCGACCCTCACCGACGCCGTCAGCAACTCGCTCGGTCCGCTGAGCCATGGCGACCTGCTGAGCGATGCGGGCACGATCGTCCGTCACAACGCCGAATTGGCCACTCCGTTCTTGCCCCAACCCCCGGTGCCCGACTTCGGTCTGGACGCGGTGAGCATCGACCCGACCGGGGCCCTGCTCTTCTCGATCGAGGAGAGCTTCTTCTCGGAGAAGCTGGGCGTGATCATCGGTGATGCCGACCTGCTGTCCGACAAGGGCCAAATCGTCAAGACCAACGCCCAGCTGATGGCCGGTTTCCAGCCGGTCGGACCCGTGCCGAAAAGCTTCGGCCTGGATGCCGTTTATGCGTGGCCCTGGGGGGAGATTTGGTTCTCCACCGGGGCGGACTTCGTGGACCTGAAATGGGGATCGGTCGGAAAAGGCGACTTGCTCAGTGACACGGGCCGCGTCGTGGCCCGAAACCGCGAGCTGATGGAGGTCTTCAGCCCGCTGGAGGACTTGGCCGACTTCGGTCTGGACGCCTTGCACGTGCTGCTGCCGATTCAGTTCGATGGTTGCGGTGTGATCACGTACGGCCCCTTGAATTGCCTCCTGTTCCAGGCCGATACCGGAGACCTCTATGTTCTCGACAACCTGGGCGACTTCCGTCTGGGCGATCGAGTTCACGTCGCTGGGATCGTGAATCCGGACCCGGGCTGCGCCCCCGGCTGCCTGGGCATCAGCGGCTGCATCGAGGACAACACCATTTACAGCTGCGTCAAGGCTTGTGGTGTGCTCGTACAGGGAGCGGAGTGTGTCTTGTTCCAGGCAGATGGCGGAGGGCTGTACCTGCTGGAGCATTGCAACGGCTTCGGTGTGGGCGATCGGGTCCGGGTGACCGGCGGCTGGAATCCCAATTGCGCCACGGCTTGCCAGCAGGGCGACGGCTGCATCCTCGACAACACGATCCTGGCTTCGACTCCGGCCGACTTTGACTGCGACAGCGACGTAGACCTGGACGATCTTGCTGCGTTCAAGGCGTGCGTTTCAGGTCCGGCCGTCGCCTATGCGGGCGACTGCGCCAGGACCGACTTCGATCGCGACACGGACGTGGACCAGTCCGACTTCGGCGTCCTTCAACGTTGCTACAGCGGAGCGAATCAGCCGGCGGACCCGCATTGTGCTCCCGAAGGGCCTCAGATCACCGGGAGTCGGCGAAGCGACTGCAGGCCGGGTGATCCGACCGAGGAGGACGGCTATCCGTGGTGCGGCAAAGACAAACTCGACATCGTCGCCCAGGGCCATTCCCTTCAGGTAACGCACCGCAACGCGGCCTACAACTGCTGTCTCGATAGCATCCAGGTCACCCTGGACGCTCAGCGACCGAGCCTGCGTTTCTTTGAGACAGAGAGCCTCACCACCCCGTGTTTCTGCCTGTGCTGCTACGACGTAACCACGACGGTTGAGGGCCTGACGCCCGACGCTTACACAATCGAGTACTGCTGGCAGGACGAGCAGAGCGGGTATACGTGCCTGACGAAAGACGTGATGGTGTTGCCCTAGCCCTCTTCGGCTCTGCGGCAATCTGTGGATGAACTCCTTCTTCTACATGGGAGAGGAGTAATCCGCAGATTGAGCAGACGAAAAGACAAGAAGGGGGATGTCCCCTCAGCTTTCGATCCCAACGCCGACCTTGAAAGTACACCCATGTGCCATCATGCTGTGCCGGCATCTGAACCGGAGCGACCGTTTCCGTCTTCGGCCGGTCCCTGAAACGAGGAGTCCAAGAACATGTCGTCCCCTCGACCGATTCAAATGAACCGCACGACTATCACGATGCTGCCGATCTGCGTCGGCGGGTGGCTTTCGGCCGCAAGTCTTGCTCCAGCCGTCGAGCAACGGCAGGTAGACGCCCCGCCGGTCGGCAGCCAGGTGTGGCCGTCGGAACCGCCCGAGGATTGTCCGTTCGAGCCGTCCAGGAGTCTGACCGGGGTGTTCTTCACCGGGCGGCACAGCAACTATCACTGCGGCGACACATGGTATCCGTCCTGGGCGAGCGACGGCCATCTGTACTCGCCATGGACCGATGGCAACACGGACGGCGTGAGTTCGGGCTCGGGCGGCGAGCAGGCTGTGACCGGGCAGGGAGCACTGATCGGCGACGATCCCATCCGGCTGACGATCAAGAACACCGCCCCGCCGCAGCCGGCCAGCCCAAGACCGTACGAGGGCCGCTACCCGTGCGGCAGCCTGGTCCACAACGGTATCTGGTACTACGGCACTTACTGCCTGGGCCCGTCCGGCTCGGTGGCCCACGAGGGCTTCACCTACAACTGGCCTGTGCTCGGGCCGATGCCGGGCTTCCGCATCTCACGCGATTACGGCAAGACGTGGACGCCCTCGCCGCTCTCGCCGGCCAAACCCCTGTTCCCCGAGCCGGCCAAGTTCATGGGTCCTGTCAAGATGGGCTGCCCGCACTTCGCCGATTTCGGCAGGAACATGGAACATTCCCCGGACGGTAAGGCCTACCTCCTGGGCATGGGGGCCGAGGAGAACGACCCCAAACCCCGCTACGCGAACCTGAGCTGGATCACCGGCGACCAGGTCTGTCTGGCCCGGGTCACGCCCAGCCCGGAGAACATCAACGACCTGAAGAAGTACGAGTTTTTCGCCGGGCACGACGGCCAGGGTAAACCGGTGTGGACGAGCGATTTCACGAAGATCAAGCCCGTCCTGGACTGGAACAACAACATGGGCTGCGCCACAATAACCTACGACCCGCCCCTCAAGAAGTACCTCATGTGTGTGACCGACGGCTGGCCAACCTGCGCGAAAATGCGATCGTACATTCTGGAAGCCGACGCGATCACCGGCCCCTGGCGGCTGGTAACCTACATGAAGGACTTCGGCGAGCAGGGCTACTTCCTCAACTTCCCGTCGAAGTTCATCAACAAAGACGGCCGGACACTTTGGCTATGCTACTCGGCCAACTTCGCGCCCGACTGGAACGGAATGAAGCTGAAGATCAACCCGCCAGGCGGGCGATACGGCCTGTGCTTGCACGAGGTCAAGCTGCTGGCTCCCGGCGAGAAGCCCGCCATCGCGCCGAGCCCCCTGGCCGGCCGGGAGAATGTGGCTCGAACCGCCCAGATCGAAGTCAGCTCTGTCTACGACGGCTACGACGCGAAAGGTGCGATCGACGGCGTGATCGGCGGATTCCCAGGCAGCACCGCCGAGGAGTGGGCCTCCAAGGGCGAGACCAAGGGGGCGTGGATCAAGTTGACCTGGGCTTCGCCGCAAACCGTCCGCCGGATCCAGCTTTTCGACCGACCAAACTCGCTCGACCAGATCATCACCGGCAAGCTGGAGTTCAGTGACGGGACGGCCCTCGAGTTGACCCAGCCGCTGCCCGACGGTGCCGGGCAAGGTGTGGAGGTGTCCTTCGAGCCGAAGACTATCACTTGGGTCAGATTCACAGTGACCGCGGCAAAGACAAGTTCGCCGAATATCGGGCTGGCGGAGCTGGCTGTGCTGGCAAACCCGCATCCGTGAGATCAGCAGGGCCCGCACGCCGGAGGCTGAAGACCGGCCCACATACCCGAGTCCGGTCAGCGAGGCGCCGGTGCCGCACGGGAACCTCGCTGGCGAGACGACCACCGCCGACCAAGGAGGAAGCCCGGACAAGCCAAACGACTCCTCGGGCCCAGACGCCCGTGCCACACACGTGCCCCAGGATCGGGTATAGTACCCCCATGGGCGTGATGCGGGTCGGACTGATGGGACTTGGCCGCGGCGGCTGGCGGATTGCCCAGATCCTGGGGCAAAGCTCCTGGTGCGAGCTGACGGCCGTCGCCAGCCAGAAGTCCAAGGCCATCGAGCAATTCGCGGCCGAGCATCCCGGTGTGACCACCTATGACGATTTCCGCTCGATGATCGTGGCCAGCCCGCTGGACGCCCTCTTTGTGGCCGCCCCCCCCTACCAACGCGTCAAGTACCTGCCTCTGGCCGCCGAACGGAAGATCCCGGTGTGGATGCTGAGCCCGGCCATGCGCCAGTTTGCCGAGGCCGTCGAACTGATGGACCGGTTTGAGAAAGCCGATTGCCCGATCGCCGTCTCGCGAAGCTGGGGGATCGAACCGGCCATGCAGGCCGACTCGCTGGCTCTGGAACAGGCGGGCAAGTTCTTCCTGGGCCGGGGCGAGGCAATGATCTGCTGGGACGACGACCTGGACTGGCGCGGCGATTCGCAGCGGGCCGGTGGCGGAGTCCTGCTCTACCGGGCCTACACCGTGGTCGATGCTGTGGTTCAGGCCATGGGCACGCCCAACCAGGTCTACGCCCGAATGGCCGGCACCTCCCGGCCGGGCGGGCGCTTCCCGTACGACACCGAGGACACCGCCGGCCTGGTCTGCCAGTTCCCAGGTGCAGGCATCGCGGTCGTCACGACCTGCTGGACGGCGGGTCCGACGGCCACCACCTTGGGTCTGTTTGGCACCGGGGCTTCGATCCTCATCGAGCCGCAGCAGATCGTGGTCCGCGACCGGACGGGAACAAGCGTGCTCAGCCGTCGAGAACGATCACCAAATCCGCTGCAGCCGCAGATCGAGGGCTTCCTCAGCGAGCTGGCGGCGTCCCCTCGGCGCATCCGAGCCACGCTGCGTCAGCACCTTCCGACCATGGCCGTGATCCAGGCGGCGTACCTTTCAGCACAGACGGGCCAGCCGGAAAGCCCCGCCCGTCTGTTCGCGATGCACAACCTGGGGACACCACGCTCGGGCTGAGGCCAGATCGGCCCCGAACAGAGCGTAACCTCATTCTATAAAAGATGTTACGCGCATTGCGGCGGAATCGAACAGCGGCACTTTGCATTCCAGCCCCCGGCAGATTAAGCTATGGGGTTCTCGACCTGTATGGGAGTTCCCCGCGCCGGCGCACCCGACGGAAGGACGAGGCAAACCGTCGGTGTCGGCTATCCAAGGTTGTTGGGCATGGGCATCGAAGAACTGCGCAAACAGATCGACAGCATCGACCAAGAGTTGGTCGCCCTGCTCAATCGCCGCGCCGCGGTCGTGGTCGAGGTCGGCAAGCTGAAGAGCACCTCCGGCGCCCCGATCTATGCGCCGGATCGCGAGAAGGCGGTCCTGGAGAGAATCTGCCGGGCGAACCAGGGACCGTTGCCTGACAAGACGCTGATGGCGATCTGGCGGGAACTCATGAGTGGGTCGTTTGCCCTCGAACGGCCGCTGCGGATCGCCTACCTTGGCCCCCAGGGAAGCTACTCCCATTTGGCAGCAGTGGAAAAGTTCGGTCAGAGCGTCGAGTACGAACCCGTGGCCAACATTCAGGGCGTCTTCCACGAGGTGTCGCACGAGCACGCCGACTTCGGCATCGTGCCGATCGAGAACTCGGTAGGCGGCGGGGTGATTGATACCCTGGACGCCCTGGTCGAAACCGACGTGCAGATCTGCGCCGAGATCAACCGGGTAATTCATCACAACCTCCTGGCCAACTGCCCGTTGGAGGAGGTCAAGCAGGTCTACTCGAAACCGGAGGTCTTCGCCCAATGCCAGCGCTGGCTGGCGGAGACGGATCTGGCGGGGACCACGATTCCGGTCGCAAGCACGAGCAAGGCGGCCGAGATGGCTCGATCGGAACCGGGAGCGGCGGCGATTGCCAGCACCCTCGCCGCGGAACTGTACTCGCTCAAGATCGTGTGCGCGAATATCGAGGATAACGCCAAGAACGTCACTCGGTTCTTCGTTCTGGGGAACGAGGCGGCCAGACCGACCGGCGATGACAAGACATCTGTGGTCTTCACTACCAAGGACGAGCCCGGGGCCCTGGTGAACGTGCTCCAGGCCTTCCGCGAACAAGGGGTGAACATGTCGTTCATCCAGTCCCGGCCGAGCAAGAAACGAAACTGGGAATACTACTTCTTCGGAGATCTTAAAGGCCACCAGGAGGAACCTCGACTGAAGAAGGCCGTCGAGGCCGCCCGGGCCCACTGCCTGAGACTTAACGTGCTGGGGTCATTCCCCAGAGCTTCCGAGGTTTCTTGAACGAACCAGAGTGGAGATGACAATGCGACGCAAGTTTGTGGCGGGCAACTGGAAGATGAATCTGAATCTGGCCGACGCCAAGGCCTTGGTCAAGGCGATCCAGGCGGGTCTGCCGGCCAAGCCCGGAATCGACGTGGGAGTCTTCCCCCCATTCGTCTACCTGAAAAGCGTGGCCGAGGTCCTGCCGCCTTCAATGATCATGGGCGCTCAGAATTGCTACTTCGAGGCCGGCGGCGCGTTCACCGGCGAGGTTGCACCCCAGATGCTGAAGGACGTGGGTTGCACCTGGGTGATTATCGGACACAGTGAGCGTCGGCACATTCTGGGCGAAACCGGCGAAGTACTCAAAAAGAAGGTCAAGGCCGCGCTGGCCGCCGGTCTCAGGGTGATCTACTGCGTCGGCGAACTGCTCGCCGAACGGGAAGCCAACCAGACCGAGGTGGTCCTGCGCCGCCAGATCCGGGAGGCCCTCGGGGCAGACGTCACTCTGGACTCAGTGGTCATCGCCTACGAACCAGTTTGGGCAATCGGCACGGGCAAGACGGCCACACCGGCCCAGGCCCAGGAAGCCCATGCCTTCATTCGCGGCGAGATCGCCAATCTGTATAATGGTTCGGTTGCCGATAAGCTGATTATTCAGTACGGCGGCAGCGTCAAGGCGAGCAACGCCCAGGAACTGATGGGCCAGCCCGACGTGGATGGGGCTCTGGTCGGCGGGGCAAGCCTCAAGGCCGTGGAATTCCTCGGGATCATCAAGGGCGGAATCGCCGCTCCGGCTGGCGGAAAATGATTTCCAAAACCGTCCCCCCAAGGGGACCCAGGAAGGATAAATCGAGATGCAGATTCTGGCTTCAGGGACCACGTGGGTGCACCTGCTCGTCACGACCATGTTCGTGGGCATCTGCACCCTGCTGATCATCGTCGTCCTGCTTCAGAAGGGCCGGGGCGGCGGACTGGCCGGAGCCTTCGGCGGCGCGGGCGGCCACAGCGCGTTCGGCGCCAAGACCGGCGACGTGTTCACCTGGATCACCGTCGGCTTGACCGCGGCCTTCATCCTGGCGTCGATTCTCGGCAACTACTACTTCGTCCCCGTCACCGGAGCATCGGTGACCACGCCCGTCGTGGCCCCCGTGGGGACGCCGCAGGACAGCGGCGATGCGTCGGACGAAGCGGCACCCGCCGAGAAGACGCCGACCACGCAGCCCGGCTGACGGCCCTCGTCGTAGTCAGGGCCATGCTTGGAGACCAGCGCGTCCATGATTCACTCCATGACGGGTTACGGCGAAGTGCAATGCAGCGACGACGGCGTGGCGTATCTGCTGGAAGTGCGGAGTCTCAACAACCGTTACTTCAAGGCCACGATCAAGTTGCCGGAGCACCTCTCGCTTTTCGAGTCGGAAATCGAGAAGCTGCTTCGCTCGCGACTCAATCGCGGCAGTGTCTCCTACCATCTCCGGGTTCGGGACACGACCGCGGACGCGGCTCAGGAGATCAACGTGGCGGCCCTGAAAAGCTACCTGCAGCAGCTGCGGGCAGCCACGGCAGACGCGGTCACCAGTATCGATCTGGCCGCGCTGCTGGGCCTGCCGGGCGTGTGCCAGCCCCCGGAGATGCACGATGCTCAGCGCGAACATCAGTGGAAGATCATCGAGGGCATCTCCAAGCGGGCCATTGAACGCCTCCTCCAGATGCGTGAAGTTGAAGGACAGGCCCTCTGCGAAGACCTGGTTGCCCAGTGCGAGCAGATTCGCCGAAACCTGGCGGCGATCGCCGAGCGGGCTCCCATCGTCCTGAAGGAGTACCACCAGCGGCTGACCCAGCGAGCCAACGAACTGATCGGAGAGGCCAAGCTCCAGCTCCAGCTGGATGACGTCAAGCGCGAGGTCGCCCTGTACGCCGAGCGGTGCGACATCAACGAGGAAATCGCCCGGCTTTGCTCGCACCTCGACCAGTTCGAGAAGCTCTGCCGCGACGGCCGCGAAGCCGGGCGAAAGCTCGATTTCCTGGCCCAGGAAATGCTCCGGGAAACCAATACGATCGGCAGCAAGGCCAACGATGCCCGGATCGCTCACCATATTGTGGAGGTCAAGGGGGCTATCGACCGGCTCAAGGAGCAGGTACAGAACATCGAGTGAGCGGCATGGGCGGTATCCTGGTATGCGTCAGCGGACCCAGCGGGGTCGGCAAGACTACGGTGTGCAAACGGCTCGCTCAGCGGCTCGACGCCCTGCTGAGCGTGTCAATCACCACCCGACCCCGGCGAAGCCACGAGGTGGACGGTCGGGATTACTGGTTTATCAGCCGCAAGGAGTTCGAGCGGCGACTGGAACAGGGAGCAGTGATCGAACACGCCCAGGTGTACGGGGGACACTACTACGGTACGCCGGCCGAGCCGGTGATCGAGGCCCTTGCCGCCGGGCGGGTGGTCATCCTGGAGATCGAAATCAACGGCACCATCCAGGTGAAACGCCGTTTTCCGGACATGGTGGGCGTCTACCTCACCGCCCCGACGACGGAAGAGCAGCGCAGCCGCCTGGTGGGCCGGGCCGCGGACTCCCCGGCGGCTGTGGCCGAGCGACTGAGCAAGGCCGAACAGGAAATGGGTCAAGCCCGCGCGTGCAGGGCTTATCAGTACTTCGTGGTCAACCAGGACGTGGAGAAGACTGTCCTGGAGCTTGAGCGGATTGTACAGGAGAAACAACGAGCATGATCGAGGCATTGAAGGACGACACGATCATCAAGAAGGTGGGCGGCCGGTTCAAACTCACCGCCCTCATGCAGAAGCGTTGGGTCGAGCTGATGCAGGGCAGCCGCCCCTTGGTCGACACCGCCAGCAAGACCGAGCTCGACATCATCGCCGAGGAAATCATCGGTGAGAAAATCACCGCCGAGATCGGCGAGGACTCCGCCGTGACGCCGGAGGCCGGAAGTACCGACGATGACATCTGACCTGAAAGGGTACGAAGTGATCGTGGCCGTGGGCGGCGGGATTGCCGCATACAAGGTCTGCCACGTCGTATCCCGGCTGGTCCAGCGAGGCTGCGGGGTCAGCGTGGCCATGACCGACGCCGGGACAAAATTCGTCACCCCGCTTACCTTTCAGGCCCTCACCCGGCGCCAGGTCTTCACCACCATGTGGCAGACCGAAGGACACTATGACCCCCAGCACCTCAGCCTTACCGAACTGGCCGACCTGTTGCTCGTCGCACCGGCCACCGCCGACCTGATCGGCAAATTCGCGGCCGGCATCGGTGACGACCTCGTGACCACCCTCATGCTGGGGCGCCGCTGCCCCGCCCTGCTCGCCCCGGCCATGAACACGCGGATGTGGGAGAACCCCATCGTGCAGCGCAACGTGACCTCGCTCCGCGAATGGGGCTACGCCTTCGTCGAGCCGGGAGAGGGCTGGCTGGCCTGCGGAACGACCGGCACCGGCCGAATGGCAGAACCCGACACCATCCTCGACGCGGTCACCCTAGAACTTCAACAGAAGCCGCCCAGACAGTCTTCCTGAGGCGCATCACGTGAACCTGCTCATCTCGGCCGGTCCAACTCGCGAGTACTTCGACTCGGTACGCTTCATCTCCAACGCGTCATCGGGAAAGATGGGCTACGCGATCGCCGGGGCGGCGGCCAGACGCGGCCACCGGGTCACGCTGGTAAGCGGGCCGGCGACGATTCACGCCCCCAAAGGTGTCAAGGTCGTCCGCGTCGTGAGTGCCGCCGAAATGGCGCGGGCCTGCAAGCAGGCGTTCAAAACCGCCGACGTCGCGGTCATGACCGCGGCCGTCTCCGATTATCGCCCGGCGACTCGGGCGGACCGCAAGACCCCCAAGCTGAAACAGGCCATGCGCGTCCGACTCGAGCCGACCGAAGACATCGCCGCCGCACTGGGCAGTCGCAAGGGAAACCGGCTGCTGGTCGGCTTTGCGATGGAGGACCACGAAGGCTACGCCAAGGCCCGGCGCAAGTACGAAAAGAAGAACTGCGATCTGATCGTGCTCAACAGCCCCGAGAACCTCGGAGCAGACCACGCACGAGTCGAGCTCTATACCACCCGCCAGGGTTGGTCGCGCCCGATCCAGGGCACCAAAGCCCAGGTCGCCCGCCAACTCGTCTTGGCCATCGAGCGCCTCGCAACTCGTCCGGCGGATCAGTAGTGGGTGAATCATCCCCCCCCGCCCGTCTCACCCGCCATCGGGCCCTTCTCACCCTGTGCAAGAGGCGTTATCCTCTCCATCGCGGCACCTGTCGCCGTCAGGAGACCAACCGCCATGCTCAACCTGTTTGACGCCATCCGCCAGCAGATCGGCTACATGGTCAGCCTGCCCGAACGAACCATCCGCTCCCTTGCGGCCGTCGTCGGAGGAACGACCTCGCTACTGACCGAGACGCTCTTTCCCGAGGCACTCCGCGGCACGACGATGTACCGGATATTCCTCGGTGACACGCAACGGTTCCTGATCGAGAAGATCGCCCGCATCGAAAAGGAGAGCAAGACCGCCGCGGGTGAAGCGGCCGACCCGGCGTTCGTTCAGAAGAAACTCGTGGGCGGGGCACTTGAGACCGCCGGCCTGTTCGCCATGCACTTCTCGCCGCTGTGGGTCTTCGCCATCGCCGGCGACGCCGCTGCGGGCAGCAGCGTCTTCCTCGACCGGTTGGTGCAACAGCTCAAAAGCAACGGCGTCATCCCGCTCGACTCGAGCATCTCCGGCCTCACCGATCTGTTGGCCGCCGTGCAGACCACCGCCAGCCAGAGCGCTTCCGCAATCGACACCCCACCGTTGTCCCGCGAGGAACTCGGCAAGCTGGCCTCGGAGATGACCGCCAACTACGGTCGCATGTTCACCGGCGTGACCGACCTGGTCCCACGCTTCGAGACGCTCTGGGGCCAGATGGAGAGACTCGCCGGGCGCGACCGCATCTCAGTCGAGACTCTGGGCGGCATCCTGACTGTCGACGTGGCCGAGTGGGCCAAGAAAGGCTTCGGAGCGGTCTCAGCCCTCGGACAGACCGGCACCGACCTGTTTGGAGAGATGATCCTGGACAGCTACGCCCGCACCCTGGACGCCGTGGCCGAAGAGGGCGTGGCGGGTTATCTCGGCAACCGGATGAAGCCGTTCCTGCAGGCGGCCGTCTCGCACTTCGACACCGAACGAAAAACCTGGACCGGCTCGCTCGTCGAGAAGCTCCTGGGCAGTACAGACAGGCCGATGAGCCCCGACCAGGCCGCCAGTTGAGAAACGACCTCGCCCCCGTGAGCCACAACGCGTCGGCCGGCTCACCCGCTTCGTTCCCGGCACGGCTCGAGCCAAACCTCAGACCCCCTGAGAAGGCCAGTCACCGGAAAAGACCTCGACCGCCGGTCCGGTCATGAAGACGTGACCATCGCTTTCCCGCCACTCGAGCAGCAGATCGCCGCCAGGCAGGTGAATGCTGACGTTCCGCCCGCTCCGCCCGGTCAGCACGCCGGCTACGCAGACCGCGGAGGCGCCGGTGCCACAGGCGGCCGTTGCCCCGCTGCCGCGCTCCCAGGTCAGCATGCGAAGCTCGGTCGGACCGATGACCTCGGCGAAGTGCACATTGGTCCGCTCCGGAAACAGGGGATGGGTCTCCAGCTTGCGACCCTCGATCTCCAACTCGCGCGGCCCCAACTCGGCCAGGGGCACGCCAAAAACCACCGCGTGCGGATTCCCCATCGAAACACAGGTCATCGACGCCTTGCACCCCAGCACGTCGATCGGGTAATCGGCCATCTCGCTGGGCCGAAGCCGCACCGGCAGGTCACCCGGCTTGAGCCGCGGCACATCCATGTCCACCCGGGCGGAGGTCATCTTGCCCTCGCGAATCTGAAGATCGATCGACAGCACTCCGGCATCGGTCTCAACTCGCAGCGGATTGCTGGGCGACAGACCGTGGTCATGCACGTACTTGGCCAGGCAACGGATCCCGTTCCCGCACATCTGCCCGCGCGAGCCGTCGACATTGTACATCTCCATCCGGGCGTCGGCGACCGCGGAGGGGCAGATCAGGATCAACCCGTCGCTGCCCACGCCGGTATTGCGGTCGCTCATCGCCCGAGCCAACCCGCCCGGGTCGGCCACTCGCTCCCTGAAGCAGTCAACGTAGATATAGCAGTTCCCCAGCCCATGCAGCTTGGTGAAACGCATGGTACGGTTCTCAGAACGCTCCGAGTTGCCTGGCGCCGTCGGAGGTCATCATGTCCGGATAAGCCTTCTCTTCCTGCTCGTCCTGGAAAATGATCGTCGGCTTGATCAGCACCAGCAGGACAAACTCGTCCTTGACCCGCGATCGGTTGGTGAAGGCTCGTTTCAGAACCGGTATCTTGCTCAGTACCGGCACACCAGCCTCGACCTCTTCCTCGGCAGCGAGGGTCAGACCGCCCAGCAGCACCGTGCCGCCATCCGGCACCTTCACACCGGTGAGGATCTGGGTCAACTGCATCTCGGGAACCTCAAAGTAAGAGGCCAGAGCGCCGCTCTGCGTGGGAATTCGCTTGAAGGTCGCATCGGTCACCTGGGGCTGAACGACCAGAGTCACATACTTCCGATCCGCGGAGACGAACGGCTTGACCGTGAACACGCGCCCCTTCGGAACCATGCTGATGTTCGGTTGTTGCCCCTGCGAGCCGGTGCTGTTGATGCCGCCGCTGGTGCCCGCAAAACCGGGCGAAACCACGTAGTAGGCCAGGGTCTGTACCTGAATCGTCGCCTGACGAGCGTTGAAGCACACCAGCCGGGGAGCGTCCACGCTCGATCCGCGCGAGTCCATCTGCGTGGCCTTGAGCAGGAAATCAACCTGCAGATTGTCCAGGAAGGTGCCAGCCATCGAAAAAGCCGGCTTCGCCGAGTTCACCACGCTCGACAGGTTGCCGGGAACACTGGTCGTCGGCGGGCCGGCAAGGCCGATGCTGTTGTTCAACAAGGGAATCGGCGTCGTGTGACGGTCCCACCAGCTGTTGGATGAGCCGGTTGGCACCAGGGCCACGTTGTTGTATGGCTGAACCAGAGCCGTCTGATCCATGGCCACCCCGCCGGTCGTGGCCACCGTGGGAGTGAAACCGAGCGCGGACATCTGACGAGGCATCACCAGCACCGCGCCGGTGAGCGGGTCGACGGCCGCACCCGCGGCAGTCCCGGTCGTACCCGTGGCCCCCGTCGTCGAAGTGGTCAGAGCGGTGTCAAGCCCCGCCTGGCCCTGGTTGAGGATCATGTCCAGATCCACACCGATCTGCTCGAGGAAGTTGCTCCTCAGGCTCACAAACCGGGCCTCAACAGCGATCTGCACATCCTTGAACTTCCGCAACAGCTTGAACAAACGGATGACTTCGCGATGGGCCGAGGGCGTCTGGGTCATGATCATCCGGTCACCCTCGATGGTGATCCGACCCTTGCCTTCGAGATCCTCCGGGTTGATCGCCTGGGTGCTCCCACCGTCCCGTCCGCTCCCCGAATCCTGCGTATCCGCCTCCGACCAGGCACCTTTCACGTGCTTGATGATGAGATTCTTCAGGTCCTGCTCGCGCCTTCTGCGGCCACTCTCGGTACTGGCGTCATCATCGTCATCGTCCCCTCCGGACGAGCTGTTGCCGCCGTAGCCGCCGCCACCACCATAGCCGCCGCCACCGTAGCCGCCGCCCATGCCGCCCATCATGCCGCCCATACCACCCATGCCGCCCATCATACCGCCCATACCACCCATGCCACCCATCATGCCGCCCATGCCGCCCATCATGCCGCCCATGCCACCCATCATGCCGCCATTCATCCCGCTGTTCGCGCTGAAGCTGGGCACGTCGGCCAGCAGATCGCCCACGTCGTACACGCGGGTCTCCATGTTCTTGGCCAGGTGTTCCTCCGTCGAGATGCGAATCTGCCCCTCCACAATGTCATAACCCAGCACCGTCTCGGCCCCACCCAGCTTGTCCAGCATGTCGCTGAGGATGCCCTTGACGGAACTGCTCCGATAGGAGATTCCTCCCACCGGCGTGGTCTTGTCAATCGTGTAGACTTCCAGCACTTTCCAGTTCGGAATGATGTCGAGCTTGCCGAGTTGCTTCAGCTGGGTGACGGCGTCATCGAAGGTGGTACCCTCCGGGAACTCCAACTCGGGGATGATGGTGTCGAGCTGCTCGCGGGCATACTTGTCGCGTTCCGTCTCACCGGTCAGACTGAGATCGGTACCGAACGGGTCTCGATTCGCGATGACCCGCCATTCCTCCTCATCAGGATAGACGACCCACTTGTCATCCTTGGCCGCAGTGGTCGGCTCCAGCTGGATCTCGGCCTGCTGAAGAGTCTCCTGGAACCTGCTCAGGTACCTCCGCCGCCCCTTGGCCTGATCCTGAACGATCGCGTTGTCCTCCACCACGCGGAGCATGAACTCGGCGTTCTGATAGGTCGGATCGATCGTGATGATCTCCTTGAGGACGTCCGCAGCCTGATGGTACTGGCGCTGCTTCTGCAGCTCCATGACCTGATCCATCAGCTGAGCGATGCGTTCATCCTTCTCCTTGCGGATGGACATGGTCCGATCCCGCTCCTTGTCCATGGCCATGCGACGCTTGGCGGCGGCATCTTCCTCGTCGTAAGCCCTCTTCTCCTGCTCGATGAACCGCCCCAGGGCCCTGGCACGGGAATCGAGGGCCGCATACCGATCCGGACTCTCGGCATCACGCCGTCCGGCCTCCAGCAGCCGGGTGGCCTGATCCAACCGCTCCCGGGCCTCGACGTACTTGTGCTCGTTGATCAGCTGCTTGATTTCCTGCTCGCCGTCTCTGAAGAGCGTCTCGGTCCGCTCCCAGCGACCCTGGCGGCGCAATACGGCCTCATCGAGCAGATCCTTGCCAACGCCACCTTCAGCGCCGCGCTGCTGGCGAACCAACGCCAGGCCTTTCTCCGCCTCGGCATTGTTGGGCCACAACTGCAGGGCTTCCTCAAACTTGGAGGCGGCCAGATCCCACTGGCCCTTCTTGCCCGCGGCATCGCCTTCGCGAATCGCCTCCAGGGCCAACGCCCGGTTGCGATCGGTCTGAGCCTTGCCTGCGCTGCTGACCGGTCGGGCAGTGGTCACCGTGACCGGCTTGGCGATGTTGACCGGGTTCACCGTGGTCACCGTGACCGGCTTGGCGGTCTCCGCCGGCTTGGCTGCGGTCACCGTGACCGGCTTGGCCGTGTTGACTGGGTTCACCGTGGTCACCGTGACCGGCTTGGCCGGGGCCGCGGCGGGCTTGGTGGTGGGCGCGACCGCCGGCTTGGCGGGAGCGCCCTGGGCCGCGACCTTGCGGTCAAGGTCACGCTGCTTGGCTAGCGTGGCCAGCCCTTCGCGGGCTCGCTGTTTCTGAGCCGCCGACGCGTACGGATTGTCCTGAATCGCCTTGAGACTCTTCTCCGCCGCGTCTCGGTTACCCGCAGCCAGCGCCTTCTCGGCATCCTCCAGATTCTGCTTGGCCTTGTTCGCTTGGTTGACCGCCGTGCGCAAAGCCTCGGCCAGTTCATCGCGCTGCTGCTTCTGCTGAGCGTTCAGCTGGTCGACATTGACCTGAAGGAGCAGCTCCTGTGACTCCTGGTACTGATGCTCTTCGTAGAGGCGAGCCGCCTTATCCAGATCCTGCGCCGCATCCGCAAAGACCGGGGCCGCTAACGCCATCACCCAAAGAACAGCGACCAGCCATCGCCAATTGTTCTGACCAGCTTTCACAGACAGCCTCCTTCAGGCTCGCCCGCACACACGGGCTCAAGGTAGGTCGGTACTCCACCCACGCACGGGAGGCATCCAGTCCGGAACCTCATCCCGCGGCGGCGCAGCAGTTTACCCTACGTCCGCATACGATGCCAGAGCGCCTCGCCAGCTCTGACGTGAAAGTGGGGCGTCACCGCGCCTCGGCTAGGCACTTGCCCTAACTTATTGTTCCAAAACATCTTACCGCCAGGCCAGAGCCCGGCGGCAGGAGCTCACATCCCGCGACCACGATTCGGCCGGCTTCGCTCCGTGCCCCGAAGCCGGTCGGAGGGGTTCGGCGGCATCTCCGGTCTCGGCGGCCTGACGGGTCCGACCGTGGGTTCGTTCTCGCTCAGCCGGGCCTTCTCCTCCTTGTACTCCTTGTCCAGTTGACCGCTCTTTCGGGCATCCACCGGCGCAAACCGCTCCTCGACTTCTCCGCTCGTCGTAATCAGGACCGCCGCCCCGCCCTGCCGCTCGGTAAAGGTGAGTTTGCCCTCCGTCGACTCGTTACGCAGCCACGCGGATCGCTTCGGCTCCATGCCCGCCAGGATGGCATCGTACGACAGATCCCGGCGATCCGCCCTCAAAGCCACCAGCTCGCCGATTTCCTTGTCTGCCGTCCCGCCCTTCAAGTCCCCCCGGAACCACTCCCGCAAAGCCACTTTCGCTTTCCTCCCATCGTCGGTCACCGAGGTCAGGAACAGGTAAAGCGCAGGTTTGATCTGAATCGGCTCCGACCAGCTGGACCACTGGCCTCGAACAACCACTTTGCCGGCGTCCTGGGCGTCGATCAGCTTGGCCGCCTGCCCGATGTACTGGTTGAACACCACCAGACGCAATCGGTAGCGGTAGGTCTGGCCGGGAGTGACCGAGACGTCATTGAACCACAGCAGTTCGATGTCGCGTACCCGGTTGGTCGACCCCGCCGCCAAGCGCTCCTGGTTCTGCTTCTCGATGAGCAGCTTCTCCACCTCGGGCTGGATCTCCTTGAGCAGCTTGCTGATCTCCTCCAGCTGGGTCCTGTTCAGCTCCCCGGACGAAGCGTACTGCGTCAGCCCCTGAAGCTTCTCGTCAGCTTCCAGGTACTTCTTCTTGTCGATGTCCTCCTTCGCCTCCTTGATCGCCTTGGCCAACTCGGCCCGAACACTCGGACCCCTGCTCTCCGGACCACCTTCGGGGCGCCTGGCACCGCCGGCGGGACCTCGCCCCCCCGGGGGAGGCAAGTCCAGCCCGGGACCCGGACCCCTTCGTCCCGCTCCTTCCGGAACACCACGCCGGCCGATCGGGCCTGGCCCGAAACCGCCCATCCCCTCGGGTCCGCCAAAGCCGCCCAGCGGACGCCGTGCCCCCGCCATCCCAGCCGAGTCGCCGACGAACTGAACCAAATCAAGCTCCAGGCCGGGCAAGGACTTCGGCAGCCTCCAGCCGTACCGCTCGTCGGCGAAATTCTCGAAGAACGCCGGCCGGAGAATCTGCTCCTGGCTCTGCACCTGCTCCAGGGCCATCCGATAGGCGACAATCGTGTCGCCGTCCGTCTGCTGGATCGCCAGCGTACCATCCGCGTCGTGAAGCGGTACCGTCTCCGGAGCGGTCAACACGAACGGCGAGTAACCCTTGACCACTTCAGGCTCGCCCCATTCGCCAGTCGGCAACAGCATGGCCCGCTCGGCCTCCACGCGGGCAATGATGAGATCCTGGCGAGCGGCCTCATACTTGGCCTGGCGGAACAGCTCACGCTGTTCGGCGAAATGCACTGAGGCGAACAACGTGGCCCAGAAGATGTCGCGCGTGATCCCGATGATCGTGCCGGATCCTCCGGTCGGAGCGAGCTGAAGGGCACCCGTCATCCTGCTGACATCCACGGCTTCAGGCGCGGCCAGCCGCGCCGAGGCCCGGCCTGAGAAGCCCACCAGCGAACGCGGAGGCATCACGGTGGCGAGATGAATCTTGCCGGCATGATCGATCTCCCGATCCGTCCGCGGAATCGCGATACCCGGCGGCACGATGGGCACGACAATCTCCTTGGAGATGCCGTTCGCATCGTAGGTGCTCAGATCACCCTTCAGCGCGGTCACGGTCGTCTGTTCGCCGGCATCCGTCAACCGTGCATTCTTCACCTTCTGGCGGGTCTGTTCCGTCTGTTCGGCGATCTTGCCGATGAGCGTCTTCGGGGTGCAATCCTCCCCGCTGACGCTGGTGCTGTGAGGCGTGCCCACCACGTACATCGCCGCGGTCGCCAGGACCACCGCCCCGGTCAATCCCAGAACTATCTTCTCAACGTGCCGTTCGATGAAGGTCACGTTCTGCTTGGCCATGATCGGATCTCCTGTCCTGGCTCACATACCCTCAGGCCTGCCGAGCGGCCCACGTCGCGGCGGCGGAGCCCCCTCCGGCCCCATCATCATCGGCGGTAGGTTACGCGGCCCCATCGGCGGTCCATACGACGGGCCACCTCCCCCACCCTGGCCACCGCCACCCTGGAACGCCACCCCGCTCGCGATGTCAGCAACCACCTTCTTGGGGATCAGGTTCGCGTAGTTGTCACGAAGGAACCCGCCCTCAAATACCAACCGGGCCTGCACCGTCGGCGAAGGACCGTAGATGTAGCCGGCGGGAACCGGGCTCGGAGGCTGCTCCTGCAGGTTGACCAACAGCAACGTGTAGAAGCCGACCTTGCAGATCTCGTCGATCACCGACGGCAACATCCGAGCCTCAACCACCAGCTCCACAGTGAAGTGAACCACATCCATGGTGTCGCTGCTGCCGGTGTTGGTGAACGCCTCACCCGGCCCCATGCCGCCGCCCCCGACCAACGCGCCCCGCGTGCCGCCGGGGGGCGAGGCACCACCCCCCCCCGCCCCCGCTGAAGGCGGAAGGTATCCGGTCACCACAAACCTCTGCAGGTGCTTGACCGGGAGGTTGCCAACATACGGCGCTTCCTGGTTGCGGGCGGTAATCGCCGCCGCAACCCGGTTGTTCAGCCCGGCCAGGGCAGTCACCACGTCTTGCTGGATCCACAACGAGACCTGGGCGTACCACATGTCTTCAATCGAGGGCTTCTGCACGTTCTCGACGGCTGGCCGCTGATCGAAACTCGTCTTGTCGCTGGCATAGCAGTAGATCGACCGGGCCCGCTGAACGGCCGCCCGACAGTCCGGAATTTCGTTCACCATCTCCTCGGCTGTCATGTTCGGCCGCAGCTGGGTCAAATCCGCTCTCGGCCCGCCAAAACCCGGTCCACCCCGCGGCGGCGGCCCACCCAGGCCCAGACCCGGCCCGGGGCCACGACGCCCCGCGCCAATAGGACCCATCTCCATCGGGAGAGGAGCCTCGCCTCGAGCACCTATCGCCTGCTGATTGTTCTTCTGAGCCTGCTCCGTAGCCATGTTCTCGGCCAGTTCCCTAACCTCCTCCTGCGTGGGAGCATCCTTGGCCTTGAGCTGTTCCACCATCGCCTTGTGGGCCTTGGCAAACTCATAGGCAAACCGGAAGGGCAGATTCTCACTGCCTGTCGCCGGCTCAGGGAAGAGCTTCTCCAAAAGCGGGGCGTGTTTGCCGATCTCGGCCACCTTCTTCAGGGCGGCAGTGGTCTGCTCGACGGTCTTGCTCTTGCGGGCATTGGCCGCATCAATCATCGCCTTGTTCACCGGCTTGATGCCGCTCAACGAGCTGATCAGCTGGGCATCCGTGGCCAGAGCAGCGTTCACGTCCGACAGGAGGATGCCGAGGACAATGAACGTGATCGCCACCAGGCCGACCGCTCCGCAGATCACCTCGATCAGGTGACCCTTGACCCACTGCATGATCTGTTGCATCGCTCAACTCCTTGGCTCTACTCCCGCGCCGCGAATCATCAAACCGCCCCAAGCCCCTCATCGCTCCCGAACCCGACCGTTTTCAGGCCGGTGGCGGCGGAGCGTCCCCAGCCGGCTCGGCCGGCTCGGCCGGCGGTTCAGCCGGCGGAGTGCCACCCGGCGCCGGCGTGACGGCGGGTTGCGGGCCCACCACAGCCGCAAAAACCACTTCGAACTGCCAATCGTTTGAGACCGACTCGCCCGTCGCCAGATCCTTGAACGCGTTGTCGACCGTAATCGTGTTGAAGCCACCGGGACCAGGACCTATCCCGCCCTCGCCTACTCGCGGCCCAGGGGGGGCGTACCTTCCCGGCATCGGAGCCGCACCCCCGGCACCACCCAGGTCCTTGACCATCTGGAACCCGATCATCTGGGGCTTCCCGAAGTGCAACTCCTGCTTGCCCTGCCCGGCCTTCTCGAGATTCCTCAGGAACACGTCACTGATGAACTGGAGCCCGGCCACCCTGTCGCCACCGGCGTACGGCGTTCGGCAGACCAGCGTGACCAGGAAGCCCGGCTTGGGCCCGGCGCCGGTAGCCTCCGGAGATCCTCCACCCAAGCTGCCCAAGCCGCCCAGGCTGCCCGGGCCCGCCGGCGTCCCACCGCCCTTCTTCAGGGCCTCCATCTCGGCCAGAACGTCGGGCGAGTACCGGCTGTCGAGCTTGTGAATGAAAACCTGCTTGCGCTTCGTTCGCTCGAACTGCGGGTTGGAGGTGACAACCTGCTTGTACGCCTCCGGACCTTCGTTCATGGCCTTGCTCAGCTCCGGATCAGGCGAAGGCAACGCCGAAACCACCATGCTCAGTAACCGCGGCCAGACCACTTTGTTGGTCTGAAGCTTGTCCACATTCTGAACTTTCTGGATCTGCTGGCTGATCTCACCCTCGATCCTGGACAACTCGTTGCCGAGGAAGGTGGCGGCCGCAATGGTCTTGGCAGCGGCCGCCTTGGCGTCCGCATCGGGCGGGCTCTCGAGAATCCGCATCGCTTCATCGACGCTGGCCGGGGGTGATGCCGTCTCCACGGGCTTGCCCAGGGCGGCCTGGTCTGAGTAGCTGCGGCCCCAGATCATGCCCGCCGATAACGCCAGGCAGGCCGCCGCCCCAATGAACCACGGGGCCTTCTTCCGCCAGATCACCTGCTTGATGATCTCCGGCGGCAACAGGTTGCTGGTGATCTTCGCCAAGCCCAGGCCCTGAACGCCCAAGCCGTAGGCCACGCCGAAACTCAGCAACTGGTCGATCAGTTCAGGAGTGTTCGGGCTCGAGCCGATGGTCATGCGATTGAAGGCACCCGGCCGGATGACGTCCAGGCCAAGGTTCTGCTGCAGGAACTTCGGCATTCCCGGCAGCTTGAAGGCGTTGCCCATCGCGATCAGCTTGGAAAGCTTCACCCCGCGACGCGACGAGGTGAAAAACCCGATGGAACGCTGAACCTCGGCCACCAGATCGGCAAACACCGGACGCATGGCCTGGAAAATCTGCCGGGCGTACTTGTGGCTGCCGGCCTTCCGCTTCAGATCTTCCGCCTTGCGGAACGACAGCTTGAAGGTTTCCAGCATCGCGTCCGTGAAATTGTTGCCGCCGATAGGGATATTCCGGGTCCACAGGCTGTCACCCTCAACCACGAGCAGATCGGTGTTCTGGGCCCCGATGTCCAGTATGGCCACCGCCTCGCCACCCCCACCGCAAAGCCCGTCGTACTGGAGGGCGTTATACAGGGCCAACGGAGCCGCCTGAACCAGCATCGGCTCGATGTTCAGGTCGGACAGGAACCGCAGATGGTCGCCCATCAGCTCGCGGCGCATCGCGAAAATGCCCACCTCGGTCTCGGCCGCCTGCGACGGGAAGATCTGGTAATCCCAGATGACCTCGTCCATGGCAAAGGGAATCTGCTGGCCAGCCTCGAACCGAACCAGCTCGGGCAGTTTGCTGGCTTTGTCAACCGGAGGGAGCTTGATAAACCGGGCCAGAGTGTGCTGACCCGGTACCGCCGCCACGATCGTCTCTTTCGGCAGATCCGGCCGGCTCTCGATCAGTTTCTTCATCGTCTCGGCCACCAGGGCCACACGGTCCACGTCCGGCTGGGAGAGGATCTTGCCGTGCTCGATGTAGACGTGATCCAGGACCTCAACCTTGTCGCCAGCCGCTCGCAGGCGGAGGGCTTTCAGGGCACATTGGCCCAGATCAATGCCCCAGACTGGTTTTGTGGCCGCCATGAGACTCTCCTCTACACACAAGCCCGCCGCATCGCAGGTTCGCCGAACCGCTTATTGTCGCCATCGCGGGCGAATTGGCAATCACCAAAAACCACATCGATCGTCCGTGCGGCCGGCCGGATGTGAAAGGCCGATCCGCCGACGATCCAGGAGGGCCGATCTAGCATGCAGACTTCGGTATGACCTTGCCTGAGTGCTCCCTGTTATGGGACTATAATGAAGGACTTCGTACCAATAGAGTATTTCTCCTTGACCCGCGAAAGTCAAGAAGGCATGACGAGGGCAAACCACCCCCCCGAGGCCCGGAGGCCCCTACGCTCAAAGCATAGGACGACCCCAAGTGTCACGGACAGGCATGCCCGCCCCTGCCCCACAAGGATGGGGGATGAACCCGGCTGCAGGAGACATACCCGGTAACCACAGGCCTGCCAGAGACAGGTCGGTCGGCGCCGACGACCTGTTGCCTTGGCTTGCCGCCCCCCCTCAACCCAAGAGCCTCTCCCGCAAGGATGACGACCGGAATGCCGCCAGACCGCCGCGACCTGAATGAGGAGTCCTCGAGATGACCGCTCCTCGCCCAGGACCTCAAACCCGGCCACATTCAGAAAACGGCCCCGGGATGCCTCCGTCTTGTCTTGCAGCAGGGTGATGACCAGCGTGTGCTTGCCTGGGCCAAGCCCTGCGACCACGGCCAGACCAAAGGAGTGCCAGGGCCCGGATCACTCCGACCTGCGGACATGAACACCCTCCCGGCCGAGACCACGCCGATTGACCGAAGGGCAGATGGATAACGTGCCGCGCGAACCGCGGCAGCCCCGCCTTCAGGCTGGCAACCACCGGGGAAACCGGTTACGCTACCGTCGATGCGCCGGGCGACGATTCTTGCGCCGCGGAACCCCCGCTGAACGACTGCAGCGCCAGGTAGCTCGGCCCAAACCGCTTGATGTTGTCGAGTTGCTTCTCGAACTCGTCGAAGTGGGCTTCCTCGTCGTTGACCAGGGCCTCGAAGAGCTGCTTCGACGCGGAGTCGGCGAGCTTGGCGCACTCCAGCGCAAACTGGTTGTACACGACCACGGCACCCTGCTCCATCTCGCAGGCCTTGGCCACAATCGCGTCAGGCTCGGTGATCCGCTGGACCGTAGCCGCGGCGACCATGTCCACATCCCCCTTGAGAAAGAGAATGCGCTCAGCCAAGCGCTCGACGTGACCCATCTCCATGATCGCGATGCGCCGCAACATGGCCGACAAGGGCCCGAAACCCTGGTCATCTAGATGGAAATGCCAGTACATATACTGATGCACCGCCTGAAGCTCATCCGCCACGGCCCTGTTCAGGAGCTCAATGCTCTTCTTCCGGTCCATCACACTCTCCTCTGGGATCCGGTGTCCCGCAACAGCCTTGCCCACCAGGAGCGATCGCGGCTCAACCTCCGGCGATGCCCCTCGAGTCGCAAACACCCACCAGATTACCGGCATCACCGGAGGGCGACAAGGCCGTCCCCTTTCTACCCGCCGATTCCGCGGACCCTCAATGTTCGCGCGCCGGCGCGGGCGGTGACCAGAAACACGGGGAAGTCCCTTTCTTCGCCACCCTCCACCCGGCGCCGAATGGTGTGAGCAGTGACATCCCGCACCTCTCGAAAGCCGATCCGGCAGAGCTGGCCCTTGAGCGCACCTCGGTCGAAGCCGTGATGGCGAACGCTGGGCGCCGCCTCGGGCGTGTGGAAGACGCCCGGCTCGCTGTCCAGGTCCGCGATGCAGAGAATCCCGCCAGAAACCAGCAGGTCATGAAAGGCACCCAGCACCCGGTCCGTGTCGGCAATGTGATGCAGGGTCATGCTGGTGACGAGCAGGTGATAGCGCTCATTCGGAATGGGGTCACGCTCCAGGTCGAGGTGGACGGCGCTCATCGTCTCAAGGCCGCCTTCGATGAGCTTCTTCCGCAGCACTTCGAGCATGCCGGGAGAGCTGTCCGCGCCCGTCACGCTCCGCACGTGGGGCAGGAGAAACAGACCGATCAGGCCCGTCCCACACCCGTAATCGAGAACATCCATGTCTTTCGTGGGCCCGACTTCCCGCAGAATCGTCTGCCCCACCGCCCTCATCAAGGCGATCCGCCGCGGCTCGGCGTCCCAGGTCGCGGCGGCGGTATCGAAATGACTGGCACTCACCAGGCCCCTCCTGCAAACTCGAACACCTCGCTCAAGGCCGGAAACCAACACCGGCGCCTTGACGCCGTCAGCCCGCGGTTGAACGCAACCCGGCCGATGAACACGAAGACCTCCTCAGCACCGCTACACACCCCGCTCCGCCCTCCAAATCAGTCATACTCAACTCGCATGCCGGTCACACAGTTGAAACACCGATACGGAAAATCCTGGTGCAGCCGGACCATGGCCGCAAAGCCGGTACAGTGGGCTAAGCCGATTCGCTGAACATCCAGATCGTGCAGCTTCCGAACGGTCTGATCCAGGCGATGTTGACCCGCGTTCAGCAGATGCATGCCACCGAGGACGGCGTGGATTCGACTTGCTCCGGCCATGGCGCAGACGTAGTCCAGCGTGTTCGCAACACCGGCGTGGGCACACCCCACCACAACGACCGCGCCCTCCCGGGTACTCACAACGAGGGCCTGGTCGTCGATGATCCCATCCGGCTCGGTTAACGCCTCGTCCAGGTAAAACGACCCGCCGACATCCTCAAAATCGTTCCGCCGCGGAATCTGCCCGGTGAGCCAGATCCCTTCGCTCAACTCCACCGGACTGGCCCGAGTGGGCACCGTCCGACCTACGTGGGACTTGAGCCAATCGAACGACTTGATGGGCGAGCGAATGGACCGAAACCCACCCCCGGACTGCTTCATGAAACGATCCCGGAACGCCGCGAGATGCGCGTACACGGTGGCCCGGCTGAAGGACGGGAGTGCGGCCATCAGGCCGCCGGAATGATCGTAGTGGCCGTGACTCAGCACGACGTCGTCAGCCGTGGACAAGTCGATACCCAGCTTGGCGGCGTTATGCCCGAGCGCCATGCCCTGGCCGGTGTCAAATAGGATACGCCGCCCGCCCGCCTCGATCCAGAACGCCAAACCATGCTCGGCCAGGAGGCCGCCCCGGTTCGCCGTGTTCTCGACGAGAACTGTGATGGTAAGGCCTCTGACCACGACGAGATATCACCTCTCCAAACCAGAATTCGGATTCGAGAACCAACGTCTCTACAAGCCGCATCCCAGAACGCCACGCGCAGGGCCGCATGGATACCGCCCTGCTGAACAACCTCGGGTCTGAGATAGTAGAGCGGAGCCCGGCCAGCCGCAATCCTCACGCCTACGACGGCTTCGGCACCCGATGTCACCGCGAGTCACAACGCGAGGATTAACCACCGCCCTCCCCGGGCAGGAAAAGTCACCCTCCGACGCCAGGGCCTCGCCTCCGCATCGCCAATCCCCCAGCCCCGGAACGAGCTCGGTGCGCAACCTTGAAGAGATGTTCTGCCTCTCGCCCGGACCACCGCGTCGCTTCCTGTTCCGAGTCGGCAATGGCCGGGTCTCGCTGGCCAGCGCGTCCGAAAAAAGACCGGAAACCGGGCTAGGCGCGAGGAAATCGGCACGGTATAATAACACCGTACTGCCCGGCAAAACCGGGAGTTCATCTCGCGATTCTGGCTCAGAGGAGACCCACCACGGGAAAGAACGAGCCTTGACTGCCGGAACGGGTGTTCCCGCGGTGCAGGCAATCCTAGGGTCAATCCGGTTGGAATCGGTCGGCGGGATAGGCGGCCTGACGGTGAGAAGACCGCTCGCCTCAAATTGGCTTTATTCGTAGGCGTCCGAGCCTGTGGCCCGCACTCGGACGATGATCTTAGGACGCGAGCATTTCGGTCTTGTTGACATTGCAGAGTTCCATGGCGATCGCAACGGCGCGAACGCCGAGAAGCCACCCACATTTCTGGAGGAAAGGACATGCGCAGGTCACACGGGAGAGGAGAACCCTTGGCAAGGATTTGCCTCTGGGGTGTCTGCATTGGCGTCGTGGCCCTGGCGGTCGCACCCGCCTGGGCGGCGCCGAGCTTCAGCTATAGCACGGACTTCGAGTCTGACACCGACGGGGCCACCCCGGCCGGCTGGGTCGCGGCCAACTGCGGCGACAACATCATCTCCGTGGGTCCCTCCAACGATCCCAAGGTGATGACCGCGGATCCCGCCGGGTGGGCGGGCATATCCGCAGTGGCCAACGGGTTGGGCACGGTCAACTATGCCGTGCCGTGGTCAGGCACCAAGCGGTTCACCATCCTGCATCCTGGCTGGGACTACAACGTGGCCTTCGCCAGCGGTGCCACCTTCACCGGCACCGGGGCCACCTACAGCGGCACTTACCCGATGGATCTTCAGAACAACTGCATGAAGGCTGTCTTCGATCTGGCCATGCGCACCGGCCGCACGGCTACCAGCACCCACGGCTTCAACTTCACCGTCCAGCCGGTCGAGAACACGCAAACGGTCCGCATCGTCGGCCTGCCCTACGGCCGTGAAGGCTACGATCAGAACGGCTTCGGCGTCGAGGTGGATGTGTACAACAACACCGGCGGCGGTTCGTCGGGGAGCGGCGATCAGGACAACAAGCACGTCGGCATCAATCTCTATCGAATGTGGGACAACAACGGCTCCTTCAGCGGCTTGGGCATCACGGTGCCCAGTCTGAAGACCAACGTGGACCAGGGCGCGACCATTCCGTTCCCCAACCCGGCGGTCACCGGTACGGGCACGCCTTCCGCATGGTGCAGCATCGGCAACAACAACCAACCCCTGCACTTCACCATCTACTACAACGATCCGAACAAGGGCGGCCTGGGCGTCGTGCGGGTCTATCTGAAAGTGGATCCGGCCACCAAGGCGGGCGGTGATCCGCAGGTCCCGGCGGGCCAGACCGCCTTCTCCTTCGGCTACGATGTCGGTGACGATCCGGTCGACGGCAAGCTGATGGTCGAGGCTTACGTCGGGCCCTGGCCCAGCACCGGGGCAGCCTTCGGGTTCTCCGCCGCCCGCAGCGGCTCAACCCACATCTCCCAGGTGGACAATATCCACGTCGAGACCAACGCGGTCACCGGAACGGCAACCGATCCGGTCACCTATCCGGCAGGATCGCCAACGTTCGACCCGGGCACGGCGACGGCCACCCTGCCGGTAAGCGAGCGCGCCCAGACCGGTACCGCCGGTATGACCCAGCCCGGATGGGATGTCTCCTCCTATATCGTGTACCCGGCCACCTCGGTGGGTACGCTGACCACCGTTCTGGACGTGTTCAAGGGCAGCATCCGGTCGCAACGAGACAGCGGCTTCACCCTCGGCACCAAGACCGGCGAGCCGAACCTCAACTACTATACCGCCGGAGCCGCGGGCGGCGGCCTGGCCGGCAACTTCGGCGAGGACCGGCTGCCTCCGGGCATGAGCCTCAACCTCACCTGGATCGGCATTCTGGCCAAGGGCTGGATCTACTTCCCGAGCGGCAACAAGGATTACGACCTGTGCATGAACTCGGACAATGGCTACGAGATCCGGATCGGCAACACGATCGTGTCCTACAGCCCAGCCGACGGCACGTTCTCGTCCGGCCTGAACGGCGGAAGTCACTTCACGTTGCACGTGGACGAGGCCGGCGTCTATCCGATCCAGCTCCTGTGGTTCGACTGGGGCGGCGGAGCCTACATGGAGTTCTACCGTCGGACCGACAGCCCGATGATCCCATACCTGATGGTGGGCAATACCACCTGGGGCATCGCGGATCAGCCGGTCATCTTCGGCCTGCGCAATGGCGCGGCCGCCCCGGATTACGTGGATTCGTACACCGCGACCCCGCCGGTGCTGCCAGATGTCGCCCTGTCGCCCGCCCAGAAGGTCGGTGACACCAGCGTCGTCGACGGCCAGCCCGCGGGCTTCAACATCAAGAGTGTCTGGGTCCGCTACCCCGGTGGTCTCAGCAATACCACCGGCATCATCATGAAGCAGAACGGCGGCGACGGCGACGTGCGTCAAACCAGTCTCGGCTTCCTCGATGCCCTGGACAACCTGGTTCCAGGAACGACCTCCCAGGTGATCAACTACCGCGGTGTCGGCGAGGGTGACGGGAACATCGGCGGCGGAGTCGACTTCCCAGGGATCGGCACTTCCGGAGCCGGTCAGTACGGTTTGCGGGCGGAAGGCTACCTTGTCTTCCCGACGGCCGGCAGGTATCTGCTGGGCGCCAACGCGGACGACGACATGTACGTTCGCTTCGGGGAGCAGACCGTCCTCACTTCGCCGTGCTGCAGGAACCTCATCCTGTCCCTCAGCGTAACCGAGCCCGGCGTCTACCCAGTTCGGGTCGAATGCATCGGCGACGGCTACCCCAACTTCATTGATTTCTATGAACTATCGCCGACGCCCACCGGATACACCTACGTCTCGGTGAACAGCGCCCTGTCCACCGTCAAGGCGTACCAGTCCATTGCCGGCGGCGCGTACGCCTGGACAAGCGAGACCAACAAGTGGAACATTCCGGCCGACCGTAAGGTCGCCACGCTCAACGATGTCCAGGACGCCGATCTGGGCTGGAATGCCACCCTGGTCAAGTCCGCGGCGAACACGGACAACAACATGGGGCTCACCGAGGCCCTGGTTCGAGGAGACCTGGTCGGCCTGGACTCGAGCGCCTACCCCAGGGCCACCGATACCCCGCTCTACATCAACTACGCGGACAACGGCCAGGCACCCCAGGGGAACTTCGACGCCAGTGCCGCCGCCCCGCAGAACACTCCCGACCGGCTGATCAGCAGCTTCCTGGTGGACGGCAGCCCGCTGCTCACGGCCGGTGACAACGATGACTACGTCATCAGCTTCCAGGGCTACGCCGCTTTCTCGGTCTCCGGCTACTACGCCTTCAATACCAATTGCGATGACGGCTCGACCTTGTGGGTGGCGGGCAAGCCCGTGGCCTACTTCAACATCAACAGCGGCGCGGGCGACAACACCCCCGGCTTCTTCTACGTGGAAGAACCCGGCGTCTACGACATCCGCATGGATTACTTCGAGCGGAACGGCAACTCCGAGGTGGAGCTGCTCCAGTATCTGCCCGACGGGATCACCGCCGCCCTGATCAACGACCCCAACCAGAACCCCAGCCCGAAGCGGGTCAAGGTCTACCGGGCGTTGAAGACCGCACCGCTCACCACCGAGTACGCGGATCCGGGTCAGCTTCCGCTCAGCTCGAAGGTCGCGGACATCAACCGGCACGGCGATCCGGGTGCCCGGATCCAGTTCGTCAACGCCACCTTCCTCAACGGCGACTATGAGTACGGCATCGGCCACGACAAATACAGAACGCTCTTTGCCGCTCACGAGCTCCTCGCCTCGGTCCTGGACAGCGTTCCGAGCCTGAATCACACCGGCGCGCTGGCCCTGGACCAGGTCTTCGATACGGTCGTCTTCCCGGAGGCCACGTTCCCGGCCGGCGTGGGCCCGAACGCCTTCGCCATGCGGGCAACGGGTCTCCTGGCCCTGACCAAGGGCGGCCACATCTTCGAAGTCCCTAGTGACGACGGCTTCCGGATCTGGATCGGCGGCAAGACCCCGGGTGAGTCCGGCCCGAACCACGGCGTCTACTACGTGACGTTCTACGTCAACGCCCCGGAGGATGGCTTGTATCCGTTTACCCTGGAGTACAACCAGGGCGTCGGCGGATACGCCCTCTCCTTCGACGAGGTCCTGCCGAACGAAGCCGGCGACGGATTCGTTCGCCTCCCGGTCAACACGGAGAATGCGGCCAAGATGTATGTCGACCTCACTTCGTGTGCCTACCCGTCGGTCGATGCCGACGCGGACGGCGACGTTGACCAGATGGACTTCGGCGTCTTCCAGGCGTGTTTCTCCGGCGACACGATCGCCTACACGAGCAGCGCGTGTAAGTGCTTCGACAAGGACGGCGATACCGACGTGGACCCCATGGACTTCACCGAGTTCCTGAAGTGCGTGACCGGTCCGACGATTGCCTGGAGCGAGCTTCTGAAGCCCGAATGCCAGCCGTGATCGCCTGACCGGCGAGAAGCCGTTGTACCCTGTCAGCGCAAGGGGCCACGGGTGCGGTCATGCATCCGTGGCCCCTTCATTTCCACACCCGGCCCGCAGGGCACGACCCGTCAACCGACATCGGCCTTGAACTCCTGCTCGATGATGGCGACGATGGTCGGGAAGTGCTTGTCCAGGCCGCATTCGCCTTCCTCGCGACGAAGGCACCGCCCTTGGTCATCCTCACGGCAGTCGGCGCAGACCACCTCGCGGAGCTTCTCGTAGTATGGCTCTGTGGAGAAGTCCCGTATCTGGGCCACGATCCGGATGACTTCGTCCAGCCGGGCAAAGAGGGTGTTGAAGGCATCGGCCGGTAAACGGTTGCCCGCCTCACCAAGAATGCACCCCACCCGCTCCTGAAGACGCACTTCGATCCGTTCTCGCAGCGTACTCATCGAACCTCCCCGAAGGACGCTCCCGCCGTGTTACCTCTCCCCCCTCACCTGGGCCGCATACACCAACGCCCTGAGCCGCCCAGCCTCGGCCGCCTCATTGTATACAGGGAAGCACGCAGCTTGCCAACCGGCGCGTCCGGCGAGTATGGTGTGCCCGGTTCCACCCCGGAGACCCGATGGCGGAACCCGAACGACAAACCCCTCAAACAGGAGACTCACGAATGCGACGGCACCCCACCCTGGCGGCAAGGACGGCGGCAACTATGGTCATCCTCGTGTGCGGCCCAACCGCCATCGCCGACAACGGACAGGACGAACTGTACCGCCTGCAGGACGTGCGCACCGGCCGGTCCTCCAGCTCCGACCTCAACTGGCAGACCGGCAACGGCGACTGCCGCTATCTCAAGGCGGGCGATACCGTCACCATCGCCGACATCCACGGCCCGGGTGTCATCCGTCATATCTGGTTCACTATCGCCGCCGAAGATCCTAAGTACGGACGCTCGCTCACCCTGCGGATGTTCTGGGACGGGCAGGATCAGCCGGCCGTCGAGGCACCCCTCGGCGACTTCTTCGCGGTCGGCCATGGCCTGTGCCGAAACGTCATCTCCGAACTCGTGGCGGTCAGCTCCGAAGGCCGGGCCTACAACTGCTACTGGCCGATGCCCTTTCGCAAACACGCCCGCATCACCCTCACCAACGACTCAAAGAAATTCACCGCCAATGCGATCTACTTCCAGGTGGACTACGACAAGATGCCCTCCCTGCCGGCCGACGCCGCCTACTTCCACGCTCAATACCGACAGGAGTACCCGGCCAAGAAAGGCCAGAACTACCTGCTGTTGGACACCGAGGGTGCCGGCCTGTACGTCGGCACCGTTCTCTCATCCCAGGCCCGAAGCGGGGGCTGGTTCGGCGAGGGCGACGACTTCTTCTACATCGACGGCGAGAAGGAACCCACCATCAAGGGCACCGGCACGGAGGACTACTTCAACGACGCCTGGGGCTTCCGCGAGTTCATGCGACCGTACTACGGCGTGGTCATCTGGGAAGGCTATGACGTCGGCGACCGATGTACCGCCTACCGCTGGCACACCAAGGACCCGGTTCGGTTCACCAAGTCGCTGCGCGTCGAGATCGAGCACAAGGGCGGCATGTTCGACGACGCCGGAAAACTGGTCTCCGGCTACGAGGAGCGGTCCGATCTCTACAGCTCGGTGGCCTTCTGGTACCAGACCGGCGTCGCCAAGCGGTTCGCGAGCATGCCACCCGTCGAGGAACGCACCGTGCCGGCAATCGGTATCGAACTCGAATCCGCCAAGGCGGATGTGAGAATGACGCCGGCCGACACCCGGCTCGAGATTCAGGAGGGCGGTTACAGCGCCAACAAGCAGTTGTTCGTCCAGTTCGCCGGCCAGGAGTCCACACTGGCCGTACCCATCAAGCTCGACAAGCCCATCGAGGGGCTGGCCCATCTCAAACTGACCAAGTCACACGACTACGGTACCTGGAAGGTCTCCCTGGACGGCAAGACGCTCAAGGGTATGGATGCCGTCGATTTGTACAGCCCAACCATCGTCTCCCAGGACTTCAAGGTCGGCAGCGTCAAACTCGACGCCGGAACGCACGAACTCAAGTTCGAGTGCGCCGGCAAGAACGCCGCCTCCAAGGGTTACTTCCTCGGAGCGGACGCCGTCACCATCGAGGCGATCACGCTGTACGCCGTGCCCGCGAAGAGGTGAAGGAGAAAGAGGGACGAGCCGGGTCCAGACTCCCAAAACCACCCTTTGGAAGGGGCGAGGACGGTTCGGACACGGGCGGTTCGCGGTTTGCCGACTCGACCTCGACATGGCCCGCCGTCCTTGCCTCTCCGGCAGGAGCCTCCGGGCCACCGGCGGCATCGAGAAAGCGCGTAGCCCGCCTCTTTGCCGAAGGGGGGATGGGATCACGGGAACAGGACAGCTCTGGTTACCCGCCAGTCATGCGAATGGCAATAGCGGTGATGTCGTCGCGCGACCAGTCATGGGACGGCTGTTCGGTCGCTAAGCGGCGGGCTTCGTCGAGCGCGACCTCGGGACCATAGGTCCGGAACCGCTCGATCCAGTCAGTGGCGAGAATGGCATCCTCGCCGCGCAACTCGTTTCTCTGAAGCAACAAGGCCTCCAAACCGTCGGTGTAGAAGAAAAGGACGTCGCCCGGCTCGAAGGCATGGGCCGCAACCTCGAAGGCCTGATCCTCGAACGCTCCCAGCAAACCACCCCCGCTGCGGATCTGGCGAGGTCTCTGCCCTTCGCGGAACAAGATCGGATACGGCGTTCCGCCCCGAGCCCAGCGTATCAGCTTGGTGGTACGATCGAAGATCGCGTGCATCGCGGTGATAAAGTGACACTGGCGGAGCCGGGCGGCCAGCAGATCCTGGTTCAAGCGAGTGAGCAGTTCGTCCGGCTCAATGATCCGGTACGAGCCGTCGACAATTTCCTTGCCCCGAAGCGAGTTCTTGACCAGGATCGCCAGCAACGCCGCTGGCAGACCGTGCCCGGTGGCGTCGGCCAGGGAAAAACCGAACCGGTCCTCGTCCAGCCGGCTGATATCGTACGTGTCGCCACTGACGAAGTCCGCTGGCAAATAGAGGGTCGAGATGCTCAGCGGGGCAGCGTCGCCAATGGGCTCAGGCAGCAGGTCATTCTGGATCTGTCCGGCCAGCCGTATCTGTTCATCCAGATCGGTGTGAATCGCACTCCGCGGCGGGCGATCGCGGCGCAGCTCGGCAATCTCCTCGCGCATCCTGCGAAGCGGCCGGCGGATCTCGCACAGAGCCTTGATCCGCCCGGTCAACTCGTCGGCGTTCAACGGCATCCGCTTGAACGGCTGAACCGCAAACAGCATCCGCCCGGTGGACGTCACCGGACTGCTGACCTCACCGGAGAAAGTCGTTCCGCCGCGAGCCGAAGTCGACTCGTCGCGACTGGCGCCGTCTTCGTCGAGAACCAGCGTAGCGCAGGCTCGAGCGGAGGTCTCCGTCACCAGGCGCTCGAGAGCAGCCGACGAGCATGCGGCCGAGGGCAGGATGACACAGACATCGGCACTGTCCGGAATCCCGCTGGTCAGGGCCTTGTCCAGAGAACGGATCGAAACCCGAGCGTTGACCCGGTAAAGAGCGGTCTTCAGCGACTGGGGCGGAGCCATTCCGTGATCGACAATGAGTTGGACGTGCGGCGTTGCCAAAGGAGTCGGTCCACCCTATCCACGGAGGCCGCTTGGTACCCCTTGACCGGGAACGTCCGTCGCGGCCCCACCCAGATACCCATCTCAAAATCGGCATCCATTGATTCGGCGGAAACCAGACGCGACTTAACGTCACCCCGATAACTTCCGGCTTATTTTCTCACCACTGGACAAGCACTTCCGTTTTCGGGGCCGGCTGAATGAAGCGGATCACGAGGGCTTGAAGGGCCGCGTGGTAAGCCCACCCCGGCTCCTGCTCCCCCCGCCCGACGGCGGAGACGCGGGCGTCCAAAAGCCGGCCGCCCACGTGAACTCGCTCAGGCCGGGATACCCGCGCGATGACCAGCTCATTGGGCTGACCAGGCGGGAAGTCCAACGACACGGCCCAGAAGCTATCCGGGTGGGGTGCCCGCAGATCGGGCGGACTGCCCCAGCCGCTGACGTGCCAGCGGTTCCTGCCCCATCCGTCCGGCACGACCCGCGTCCAGGGGTCCGTCCACCGGGGCAGGCAACCCTGGGCCTTGAGGCATGCGAGCGGCAGCTGAGCGCTGATCAACGCACCCTGGGCCCGGTTGGCCTGCAGGTCCCAGACGTCAGGATAAAGACCCACCCACGGCTCACGGTCGAAGGTCTGCTGCCATCCGCTCCCGACGACACCCTCGGCAATGACGCGGAGCAAAGGATCCGGCCGGTCACGATCCAGCTCGATCACCTTGGCCGCCCACTCCAGACCACACCACTGGACGATGACGCCAAACCAGTTGATCGCATAGAAGCTCGGACCAAGAACGGGAACGGAACCGTACGGAGTCACCTGCCGGTTGGGGTTCCGGAACGCCTCGGCCGCCGGAATAACCTGCAGTTGCCAGTCGTCTCGACTGCGGGAAGCCCGAACCGTGCCGGGTGTCGCCTCGATCGGCACGTGCCAACTGTACAAAAACGGCACCCCAGACCAGGCCCAGTAACTCGCCTCGTCCAGATACCGCTCCTCTCCCGTGAGTCGATACCCAAGCTGGTAGGCCTCAACCGCCAGGGCCGCCGCCCGAATGTCCGGAGTATCCTTGTGAACCTCCCATGTCTGTGCGCCGCGAGGAACGCGAAACCGCCTCATCGCCTCCAGAGCCTTCAAGGCAGCTCCTGACGACTCCTCGTCACCTGTGAGCAACGCGTGGTGAAGCACCAGCAGGGTCGGCATGACACAGGTGCCCAGGGACGTACTTCCAACTTCACCCAGGGAGTCGTATTCACCCTTGCTGAACTGACGCGTCTGGTCGCGTACCTGGGGCGTGTCGGCGTAGGGCCAAGTCCCGTCCGAACGCAGGCCCGCAATGGCCGCCCTCGCAGGCCCGGCTTCCGCCACCCGAACAGCCAGCGGAACCATCGTGTCGATCAGCGTTCGGCCGACAAGCCCAGTCCGATCGAGCCATAACGTCTTTCCTGTAGAAAGGTTATGACTGATCAACTCCCCGGCCATGAGAGGAACGAACTCGCTACGCTTGTCCAGATACCAGTGATGACGCCACCCCTTCTCCGCCGGCCAGTACATGGTCTGTCCGAAGTGCTGGGCGATCAGCTCGCTCGTCGCCGCGGCATCGTGAGGAGTCGGGGGCCCGACCGGTGTGCCGAAAAACTCATACCAACGACGACCGATTCCGACGACCGGGGCATCGCATTCCGCGTAGAGCATCGCCCGAAGTGTGACCGGCTGCTGGGCGGCCATCACAAACGGCCTTGAGGCGAGAGATGAGTTCTCCTCTCGCCATGCCGGGATCGACGGGGCGGAGAGTCTCAGAAGGTGGTTCGACTGGCCGTCGAGGAAATTCGGCGAGGCGAAGGTCGCAGCAGGCATGTCGTTCCGGCCACACCAGGCATCCCGCGGCTGCCACATCAGGGCGGAGGTCAGACCGCAAGCCTCGACGGCCATCATCGGCAGCGTGACTTTGAAGGGATGCGGCGTCCAACGATCGGCAAATCTGCGACCAACCGCCCGGTCGCTCGATGATCGCCAGCCCGGCTCAAGCAGCTCCAGGCCGCCAAAGACAGCATAGCGATCCAGCGGGTCGCCAGCGGCCGAGGCATGCCCGCCAGCAGCGGGTGCATCGCAGCGATCTGCAAGCAGCACCGGGGCACTGAAATCGAGAAGCCGGCCACCTTCGGGACCGGCCAACGTGGCCACCACTTCAATCCCGGAGAGCCCGTTCTTCTCCAGAATCCGTGGCTTGAACTCGACCAACCAGCCCGGCAGATCTGCGATCACGCCGCTGAGCCGGGCCCCGCTCGAAGTGTGATCGGCCAGACCGAGGGTCGGACGGCGACGAACGATGCTGCCGTCTGCCTCGCACACCGCAACTTCGATGAGAGGCAGCAACCAGCCCGCCAGCCGCCAGCGATCCTGATGGTCACGAATCATCCACCGGGCCGCGCCGAGACCCCTGCCGTCAGCAGCAGAGATGAAGTCGAGCCGCACATGGTCGTTGCGGATGCCGCCGGCCAGGGGAAGCGTCTCATCCTCCCCCACGATCACGGAGGTCTGGAGATCGATGAGCGAGCGGTGGGATGATCCCAGGATTCGGACCGAGCTGGTGTGCACACCGGGGCGATCGAAACGGAGCCTGGTCGTCAATGCCGCCGGGGCGCTCGGAGCAGTCTTCGCCGTCCGGGCGTTGCCGTCGGCCAAGATGAAGTAGCAGCCCTCCTGCACACTCCGGCCGCTGGTTTGGCGAAGAGTGGTCTTTAGCTCCACCTCGGCGCCGATCGGGGTGTGGGCAGAACCGCAGGACAACGTGGCCGCCCACATGGCCGGCATGCGCACAAGCTCAATGGCGGCGATCTCGACAGTGCCGTCGACGTTGCCGTTGCAGACATCGAGTCGCACACCGGTCAGTTGCTTGCCCGCATCGAGCGGGCCGCCCAGCGGAAACTCGACGGTCAAGAAGTCGTCCCGGTCTTGATTCCCCGGAGGAACGGCCCGCCGGGCAGGAGTGTTCTCGGTCAGCTGGCGAGCCTCGGTGAATCCCGGGGCATCGGCCAGCTGCCAGTAAACCTGGGCGTAACCGTCACGGTCACTGCGCATCCGAACCCGAAGCCTGAGGCCGTCGAAAGGCACGTCGACGGGTGGCAATGAGAAGAACGCGTCCGGACCCGTGATCGTCATCCTCAACCGGCCGTCGACGACGGCGAGATCCTTCAGATGATTGAGGTCCCGACACGCGGCCAGGTCGGCCGGGGTGTTGAACGTCCATCGCCGCAAAACCTCCGGCTCCGGCGGAGGAGCAGCCCCTGAACCACCTGAAGGAGTTAAAAAGGGAATGGCAGCCAGCAGCATCCGGGGCGTCGCACGAGACATCGGTCATCCTCCATGTGAGCCGACGCCATCATACCGCGGGGCCCGCGTCGATTGGAGAAGGGAGCCGGCAACTCGACTCCATGAACGACAAGGGCACATGCCCATCCCGGCGAATGGAGCATTCTCCGGTTAGCCCGAAAAGACACTGACCGCGGAGAGCGAACTCGCCGCCGTCAGGACCGTGCCCGATGCCTGCGGTCTCTGATCAATACCGGTAGTGATCCGGCTTGAACGGCCCCTGCTGAGACACGCCGATGTACTTGGCCTGCTTCTCAGTCAGCCGGGTCAGGTGGACGCCAAGCTTCTTGAGATGGAGCATGGCCACCTTCTCATCCAGCACCTTGGGCAAGGTGTAGACCTTCCGCTCGTACTTGCCGTTGCTTCGGTTCTCCCACAGCTCGAGCTGGGCGATGGTCTGGTTGGTGAAGCTGTTGCTCATCACGAAGCTCGGGTGGCCGGCCGCACACCCCAGGTTCACCAGTCGACCCTTGGCCAGCACGATGATCCGCTTACCGTCCGGCCAGATGACGTGATCGACCTGCGGCTTGATCTCCTCCCATGTCAGACTCGCGAGCGAATCGACCTGGATCTCACTGTCAAAGTGCCCAATGTTGCAGACAATCGCCCCGTCCTTCATCTGATCCATGTGCTGCCGGGTGATGACATCGACATTGCCGGTTGCGGTGACGAAAATGTCGCCAAACCTGCAGGCCTCGTCCATGGTCACCACCTGGTAGCCCTCCATGGCCGCCTGCAACGCGCAGATCGGGTCGATCTCGGTAACGAACACGGTCGCGCCCAGCCCTTTCATCGACTGCACGCAGCCCTTGCCCACGTCGCCGTACCCCAGCACCACCACCTTCTTGCCCGCCACCATCACGCCGGTCGCCCGCTTGATGCCGTCCACCAGGCTCTCCCGGCAACCGTACAGGTTGTCAAACTTGCTCTTGGTCACCGAGTCGTTGACGTTGATCGCCGGGAAAAGTAGCTCCCCGCTCTTGGCCATCTGGTACAGCCGGTGTACCCCGGTCGTCGTCTCCTCGCTCACGCCAATCACCCGCTTGGCCACCTTGTGCCAGCACTGCGGATCCTTCTGCATAACCTTGATCAGCAGCTTGTCGATAATCTCGATTTCCTTGTTGTCGGTGCACGGCGTCGGCAGCTTGCCGGTCTTGGCGTGCTCCGACTCGAAAGCGTGCCCCCGGTGAATGAGCAACGTCGCATCGCCACCGTCATCGACGATCCCCGTGGGCCCGTCGGCATCCGGCCAGGTCAGGGCCCGCAGCGTGCAATCCCAGTAGTCCTCCAGCGTCTCGCCCCGCCATGCGAATACCGGAATGCCGACCTTGGCGATGGCCGCCGCCGCCTGGTCCTGGGTCGAGAAGATGTTGCAGCTCGCCCAGCGAACCTCGGCCCCCAGGACAACCAGCGTCTCGATCAGCACCGCCGTCTGCGTGGTCATGTGCAGCGAACCGGTGATCTTCGCCCCGGCCAGAGGCTTGCGGGCCGCGCAATCCTCCCGAATGGCCATCAGCCCGGGCATCTCCGATTCGGCGATCCCGATCTCCTTGCGACCCCACTCGGCCAGCGAGATGTCCTTGACTTTGAAATCCGTAACCGCAGTAGCCATCAGTATTTACTCCACAAGGGTCGACACTCACCCAATCGTCGGCGGCATGCACACCATAGGCCCTGAAGGAACCGAATGATAGGGCAAACCGGCCCAACGTTCAAGCTGCATGAACCCCAGTACCGCACCCCGAGGCGACGACAACCCGCTGCAGGATCGCCTCGTGCGGCTATACTCCGGCCACCCTGGGCGGAGTATAGAGGTATCGGCGACACCCTGATCCGCCGAGCCCTTGGGTGGCGGGATGAAAAGCACGTTCAGACCAGGACCATCGTCGCTGTCCGGGGCCACCAACAGATCCTGCCTTTCTATCGCCGGTACGGCTTCTGTCCTCGTGCTGTCACCCTCAGCCCGCAGTGAGGCCGAGAGCGAATCACGGTGGCACTCGATGGTCCCGAGTGAGTTGAGGATGCACCCGAGAAACAGGCTCTTTACGAAATGCGACGGGTCGAGGACAATCCGGACCATGGTGAGCGTCGACTTCGTTCTTGGGGCCGCAACAACCACCTGGAAAGCGATCCTCAGCCAGTTCTGGCCCGTGGTCGCCGTGTCGCTCGGCGTCTCGCTCCTGGCCACGCCCCTCTGTCGGCACGCTGCCCTTCGCAAGGGGATTGTCGACCGGCCGGACGACTTCCTCAAGCCGCACAAGGTGCCAATCCCCTACCTCGGCGGCGTCGCGGTCTTCGCCGGCTGGCTCGCGGGCATCCTGGTCTCGCTGCTGGACGCCCACGCGACCGTGCAGAAGTGCCAGATCCTCGGTGTCGCGGCCGCCGGGGCGGCAACCATGCTCGTCGGCCTGTTCGACGACCTTCGGTTCATGCGCCCTACGATCAAGCTGGCGTGCAATATCACTGTGGCCGTGTGGCTGCTGTTCTTCGGACTCGGCGACCACATCATCCAGGTCTTCACCGGGCTGATCATCCCTCGCAACGAGCCCCTGGCCCGCTGGCTGGAACTGGTCTACTCGGTGCCGATCGTGCTCTTCATCGTGGTCGGAGCCTGCAACGCAACCAACCTCATCGACGGCCTGGACGGCCTGTGCGCGGGCGTACTCGGCATCATCTCGATCGGCTTCGCCATCCTGGCCATCCACATGCGGATGTACTCCAACGTGGACGTGGACAACGAAAGGATCGTCCTCGCTCTGGCCATGCTGGGAGCGGCGGCCGGTTTCCTGCCATTCAACATGAACCCGGCAAAAATCTTCCTCGGCGACGCAGGCTCCATGCTGCTCGGACTCAATGCCGCCGTTCTCATCCTGCTGTTCGCCGAACGCCAACTCGTGCTCTGGATGATCGGCGCTCTCATGGTCTTCGGCCTGCCGATTGCCGACATGCTCTTGACGCTGGCCCGACGATGGCGAAACGGCAAGCCGCTGATGATCGGCGACCGCAGCCACTTCTACGACCAACTCCGCGACCGCGGCCTGAGCGTCCGGCAGGTCGTGGCCATCAGCTATCTCCTGACCCTGGCCTTCGTACTGATCGGGATCTCGGTGATCTTCCTCCGAACCCGCTACGCGATTCTGGTCTACGGCCTCACCTGTCTGGGGGTCGTGGCTGCAGTGTGGAAGTTCGACATGGTCGGTATCGAGAACCGACGACAAAACGAGAACAACACCCCTGGTTCCGGCACCGACAAGAGTCCTTCATGAGCAGGCTAAGGCAATGAGCAACGGTCCTCTCGTCGAACGACAGCGGTGGTTTCGATTCTTCCCCGACGGGAGTATCGAGTTCCTGGTGATCACCCGGGTGCTCATGGTGCTCCTGCTCGTAGCCCTGATTGTGCTCATCGCCCGGCAGCTCGAACGATCGGCCACCCTCGTCGCCCTGGCAGGCATCTGCTGGCTGGATCAAGTTCTGGTCCTGTGGTGGGCGGTGCAGATCGTCACCGACCTGAGCCTGCTGGCCAACCCGCAAAGCCCCCCCAGCGGCGAGGGCGGGCCACGAACGAGTCCTGCCACCACCGCCGGCTCTGACCGTGAACGCAGGTGGCTGACGGCAAGGGCCTGCCTGCCCGGCACGGTCGCCCTGCTCCTGCTCGCCCTGATGGCCGGAACCCCGATACTGAGCGTGTTCCTGCGAATCAGTCCGTCAAAACCGGTCCTCGGCGCCGCGTACCTCGCCCTGGGAGCCGTGTTCATCCTGCTCCTGCCCTTTGGGCAGCGGGCCCTGCACCAGGTCCGGCTGGGACCACCCCTCTGGACCTTCCTCTCCCTGATCCCAATAGCCCATATGTTCGCCGTGCACCGCGTCGCCCGGGACCTCGAGGGTCAAATCAGATTGCTCCATCAGCGACGATCACCCGCGCCCTCAACGCCCACCGAAGAACCGGGAAACCCCGCCGGAACCATCGCCGAAGTCGCCTGGATCCTGACCGTCGTCCCCTGGGCGATCGTGGCCGCCGTCATGCTGGCTCGGGGAGAGTGGCCGCGCGGGTGGGCGGGCAGCATCCCCACCTGCGGCGGCATACTGGCCACCACCCTTCTAGTCATCGCCGACACCGCAGCCCTCGAACACGTCCATCGTCGGTTTGTCGCCTTGATACGCAGGAAGTAACTGGAGCAACGTCATGAAGTTAACGGTCATTGGCTCAGGATATGTCGGTCTTGTCACCGCCGTGTGCTTGTCCGATACCGGCAACGACGTCGTCGGCCTGGACAATGACCCTTCCAAGGTCGAGGCCCTGAATCGCGGCCAGACGGTCATCTTCGAGCCCGGCCTGGGCGAAATCCTGACCAGTAACATGAAAGCCGGTCGCCTCCGCTTTACCCTGGACAAGCCCGCGGCAATCCATCACGGAGACGTGATCTTCATCGCAGTGGGCACCCCACCCAAGGCCGATGGATCTCCCGACCTCACCGCAATCCGGGCGGTCGGCGACGATATCGCCCAGCACGTGGACAAACCCAAGATCGTGGTCATCAAGAGCACCGTCCCCGTCGGCACCGGCGACGAACTGGAGCAGCGAATCAACGCCAAGGCTCCCTTCAAGGTCTCGGTGGTCAACAATCCCGAGTTCCTCAAGGAGGGCAGCGCAGTCGCAGACTTCCAGAAGCCCGATCGGGTGATCATCGGGGCGGAAAACGCCGAGGCCGCCGCGGTGATCAGCGAGTTGCATGAGCCGTTCATCCGCAACCAGCGCCCCGTGCACATCATGCGCCGGGCCGCCGCGGAAATGACCAAGTACGCGGCCAACGCCGCCCTCGCCACCCGAATCAGCTTCATCAACCAGGTCGCCAATATCTGCGACGAACTCGAAATCGACGTGAACGACGTCCGCCGGGGTATCGGATCCGATTCGCGGATCGGCTTCCAGTTCCTCTATCCCGGCGCAGGATACGGCGGCAGCTGCTTCCCCAAGGACGTCCAGGGACTAATCTACGTCGCTAAACGGGCCGGCGTCACCGCCGACCTGCTCGAGAGCGTACACCAGGTCAACGTCCGCCAACGTCTCGTGATCTACAACAAGATCATCACTCGATTCGGCCAGGATCTCGCCAAGCTCACCTTCGCTATCTGGGGCGTCGCCTTCAAACCCAAAACCGACGACATCCGCGAGGCCCCCGCGGTCATCCTGATCGAGAAGCTCCTCCAGGCCGGAGCAACCGTGCGAGCCCACGATCCCGAGGCCCTGGCCAACCTCAGGCAACGCTTCGCAGACCGGGTGAGCTGCCACGAGCAGGCTTACCAGGCCCTCGACGGAGCCGACGCCCTCGCCATCCTCACCGAGTGGAACGAGTTCCGATCCCCCAATTTCGAGCTGATGCGGGCCCGGATGCGCCAGCCAATTATCTTCGACGGCCGTAACCTCTACTCCCTGGAAACCATGCGCAAGCACCAGTTCGAATACTACGGCATCGGTCGATCAGCGGCATACGCCGCCCGATATTCGGACCGCCTGGATGTGAGCCTCCCCTAGGAGTATCTCTGCGGCCAGGACGCTTCTCCGCCAGCATCCTGCGCCTGGGAAAACGAACGTGCCGACAGCCAGCCATCATCCCGGAGCTCGAGCGATCCCGGTCCTTGTGGCCGCAGCCGGCCTCAGCACACTCGGACTGTCCGGCTGCTTCCCCGGCAACCCCGGATCCCTGATCTCGGATGCCCTCCCCCTGGTCCTCGCGTTCCGGCCCATCGAAGAGGCACCACCCGACGCGGAGCCGTTCTATCTGGTCACCCTCGGTGAGTCGGTCGCCGCCGGCAACGGCCTGCCCGAACAAACCAAGTTCGCCAACCAGGTGGCCGCCGAGATCCAGCGCCGCACCGGCCGCCCGGTGATTCATCAACGCCAGGCCGCCTCCTCTGCCACCATCCTCCGACGCGCGGACGAGGAACAATGTGACTCCGGCTGCTTCGCGGAATCGCCGGCCATCCCCACCTCGGTCCACCGCCAGATCGACCTGGTCACCCTGCCAGAACGTATTGACCTCGTCCTGCTCACCGCCTGCATCAACGACGTCGGCGTGACCACCATCATCTCACCGGACAAAACCGACCAGGAGTTGGCCGATCTGACCCGGCGGTTCTGCCGGGACGAGATGCTCACCCTGCTGGGCAGAATCCGAACGGTCATGCCCCAGGCTCACATCGTTGTCACCGGCTACTACCCCATCGTCAGCGAATACAGCCACGTGCCCCCCGGAATCGACGAGCGATTGTACTGGGCCAGCCTGTCGGTCGAGAGAGGCCTGTCTCAGTGGCTCTCCATCGCGGCCAGCCACTGCCAGACCTTCGATCAGACCGCCCGGAACAGCCTGCGTGAGGCAGTGGATAGGCTCAACACCGCCAACGTCGCCGACCCCCGCGTGCTCTTCGCCGATCCCGATTTCGGGCCAGAACACGCATTGTTCACCAACGATCCCTGGCTGTGGGGATTGACCAACCTGGATCCGCTGGGCCTGTTCTTCTTCATGAGAATCGAGTGGGTCCCGGAAGACCCGCTGTTCCTCTCGCGGATCAACACCTGCATGTCCAACCCCGGCGCCAGCCCATCACCCAAGTGCTACTACACCTCGGTGGGACACCCGAACTACAAGGGCGCGATGGTCTACACGAATGCCATCCTGCGGGAGCTGGAGAGCGCGGGTATCGTACCGGCCACGCCTTGACATGCTGGCCCGGCCCGGACAAATACCCTCGCCAGCCTTGAGTTGGGCAACCCACAGGTCCAACCCAACCGCAAGTGCCCGCTGCTCTCCCAGAGCTGGCCTTCACCGACAACCTGAAGCCTGTCTCGGTAGGTGTCGCACCCGCCTCTCGCCGGCGCTGACTCAAGCGGCTTCTCCGTCTCACGCAATCTGCTGAGATGGGCTCTTAACGGCGGCGAGAATGGCCCAGGACGGCGAGGCCACCCAGAGCCAGCAGGGCCACCGTGGCAGGCTCGGGCGCCGAAACGAAAGCCAGACCGACCAGGTTGCTCACCGTGTAGGAGCCAACGGCCACAGTCGCCCCACTGCCCAAGTCGAGCGTATACAGCGTGTTGGTCCCCGAATCGACGGCGAAGGTCACGTTGTCCTCCGGACGGGTGGCAATGTCGTAGACATGTTCGAGGCCCATAGAAGCCACAAGAGCGGCAGATCCGGTCGTGGTGCTGATCTGATACAGGGCCCGGCGATCCTCGCTGACGCCGAAAAGCCCGCCGGCATTGAAGGCCAGCGCGTAGACGTCGTTGACGCCGAGCGTACCAATGAGCGCGGCTCCACCAGTGTCGGGATCGATCTCATAAAGCTGATCGCCGGCCGCCCCAAAGCCGTGAGCGCTGGTACCATAGAGCTTGCCCGCAATTGGGTCGAAAGCCAGCGAAATGATCTTATCGCTGCTGGAAAAAGGTGCGACGGCCGTGGCTGAGCCGGTGATCGGGTCAATGGTGAGCAGCGTGTTCGTGGTAACGTCCGGCGCCCAGATGCGGTGCGAGCCCGGCCGGGTATCACTGGCCAGATCGCCAGGGTAATCATAGCCGGTCGGACCAACTAGGCTGCTTGCCCCTGTCGCCAGGTCCAACCGATAGACCAGCCCCGGACCCGCAAACTTGCTGACGGCATACAGCTCACTTGCCTGGACGACTGCAACCGATACGGCGGTGACCGCGACCACCAACGCGACAGACCGTATCCTCATGCGATCCTCCTCTCCCCAGACAACGGCTGCGGTGTATAGGCTACCTACGAGCCGAGATGCTCGCCCCGAACCTGAACAACATTGTAGCAAATCCCTCCCCCCCTGACCACTCCATCGGCCCGGCTGCCCACCACGAAGAACCTCGAATCGGACACCGCGCGCCGCACCACGGACCAACAGACAACCAAGAGATCGACCCCCTGCCTCGATGTGCCGAACACCGATCAGCCCGCCTGTCGACAGGCCGTCAAGAAAGCCCCGCCCCTCCGCAAATGCCCGCCACTCCAGTCACCTCGCATGCCCAGAAAGCAAGCGAGAACGGCCACCATAACGAATGCCCGAATCAGGCCTGCGCGGCCACGTCGAAATGAAACCGCCATGGACACGGATACGGTCCAAGCCCGACGCCTGGCCCGCGGCTGAAAGCCAACAGTTAGTAGCTGCCCACTCCCTTCACCCAACCACTGGTGCTACCCGCGCCAGATTGCAGAATCCCTGCAACTGCTTCTTGTAGTCGCCATAAAGGAAAAGCTGGTGGAAACCTGGGTAGTCCAGCAAGTCTGGCGAACCGTCGAGCTTGACGCTGACCGAGACCACGCAGCCGCCAGCTGGCGGAACGGCAATGTTGTCGACCACCTCGCCACTGCCGATGATCATCCGCGGGGCGGTGCCGTCCACGCTCGGCTCGACGTCCACGACCGTCATGCGCTCGCCTGGCCTCCACATCGTCCGCGGAACCGCGTCACGCTTGCCGTGATGGAACGAGAGATAGAAAGGCTCGGCCGGCCCGTCAAAACCCTTCATCCGCGTCGGGCATGAACAGTGAGCCCCGATCAGCAGCTGCCTGCCCGTATCGGGCACCGGGTCCTGCTGGAAACCCGGCCGATCAAAGAGCTGCTGCACCAGAGCATGCGTCAGGCAGGCACCGAGATCGGCCTCGCAGGCGGCCGGGATACCGTGATCGTTCATCCGCGACCAGGCGATACACGGCAGGCTGACCTTGCTCTTACCCAGGGCCCCCAGGCAGTCCATCGTGATCGCGTCCCCTTCCTCACGCTCAAGGATTGAACGGGCAACTACGTAGCTCTTGACCCCGTTGAGCACGTCCTGACGGGTCGGACCCGCCAGCTTGGTCGCATGACCCAGATACTCGTCGGCAATTCCCCGGACCTCGTCTGTCTCCAATGTGCGGTTGTACTCGTCCAGAAACTCACGGGCCGGCAGGTAGCGAAGCCTGGTGCCGAAGTGCTTCATCGCCTCATCGCGCCGCTTGTTGCCAGCCAGCACAATGTAGCGCATCTCTCGCAACTTGGCCGCCGCCCGTACCATCTTCATCGCATAGGCGACCTCGGCAAAACCATCCCCCGAGCAGATGTGGCAGCCCTGTCGCCTGGCCAGCGGGGCGGTATTGATCGTGAACGCCGCCCCAATCGGCGCGAACACCACCGTGAGCAGGCCGGTATCCGCCGCCTTGACGGCCGTCGGCCAGGCGTGCGCCTGCCGGTCCAGAAGGACAACCAGCAGCCCGTCCGCCTCCGCAGCCTTGCTCTGAGCAAGCCACGCATCCGCCTCCGCAGGCGAGTAGATCGGCTCCGGCCGGAGAGTAGCGACCATGCCAAGCTGCTCGGCTGTCGATTCGATCTGGCCGCGATAGCTCGCCAGCGCGGCTTCGCCGTTGTAGATGGCTCCCGGCCAGCGGATGCCGTAATCCTCTTTCCGCCGAACGAAGGCGACCGCAAGTTTGGGCACGTACTTGGACCCCGGCCCACACGGCTTGATGCGTCGCTCCTGAAAACCGCTCGCCGGAACCAGCCACCCGCCCCCCGCCGATCCCGTGCTCGCACAGCCGACCAGCGAGCAACCGCAGGCCGCACCGCATCCGCCCAGGATGAAGCGGCGGCGAGTAACAGAATGAGGATCGTTCCGGTGATCGTACGTCTCGTGCATGACCGAACCTCCCTTCGTCCTCATGACCTCCCGCAATCGCCTGCACGGCCCTCCGGCAGGCTAAGGCTATCTCACTCGCCCGGCCAGCACTTCTGCCATCGTCCGCTCCAGCGCCTCGGCCGTCCGGAGCAGAGCCTCCGACAGCGGCGTGCCCGGCGGATTGATCGAGTGGTAGCTCTCCAGAATCTCCAGCGCCGCTTCCGCCCCGTCGCCCACGCAACCGACCAGCGCAACACACGGCACACCGGCCGCCTTGGCCGTGCGGCCGACGCCGGCGATCACCTTGCCCATCATCGATTGCCGGTCGATCCGACCCTCCCCGGTGATGACCAGATCCGCCCGAGCAACTCGGTCCGCCAGCCGGACGGCGTCCATGACGATCTGTACGCCGGATTGCAGCCTGGCACCAAAGAACGCAACCAGTCCGGCTCCGAGCCCGCCGGCCGCTCCGGCACCGGGCAGATCGGCCACATCGAGGCGGAGATCCCGCTTGATGAGTCCCGCCAGATGACCGAGGTTGCGGTCCAGCATCTGCACCTGGTCCGGCGTCGCCCCCTTCTGCGGACCATAGATGGCCGACGCTCCGCGCGCTCCGCACAGCGGGTTATCTACATCACAGGCGACCAGAATCTCGGTCGCGGCAATTCGCGGATCGCGAGCCGAAAGATCGATGCGAGTGATCTCATTCACACGGCCGCCGCTCAGCCGGACAGGCAGAACCATCAGAGCATCACCGAAACCGCACCAGCTGGCGGCTTCGCCGCAACCACATTCGTGCGCGGACGACAGCATTCCGGTACCAAGGAACCGCACGCCGATCGCCTGGGCAGCACCGATTCCGCCGTCGTTCGTCGCGCTGCCGCCAATCCCGATGAGTATCCGCCGGGCGCCGGCGTCGAGAGCGGCCATCACGAGTTGGCCAGTGCCGTACGTGCTGGTCAGTAGCGGGTTGCGTTTCTCAGGCGGCACAAGTGCCAGCCCCGTGGCGGCGGCCATCTCCATGACCGCCGTCCGTTCCGATCCACCGAGCATACCCCACACCGCCCGGACCGGATCGCCCAGCGGCCCCGCTACCGACACCAGGTGCCGCGTCCCGCCCGTGGCCGCAATCAAAGCCTCGACCGTGCCCTCGCCCCCGTCGGCCATGGGGACGATGTCGATCTCGGCATCCGGCACCACCCGCCGTACACCCCGGGCAATGGCCGCACAAACCTCCTGGGCCGACAGAGCCTCCTTGAACTTGTCTGGGGCAATGATAATACGCATGGCCGACCGCTGACCGCTGATCGCTACCCTCGGGCTTACCTCGCGACGAGAGCCCCCGCCAGCACGCGCAGGAACATCTGCTGCACCTCATACACCTTGAACAAAAGCTTCTCGCCCGGCCTGACCTGTTCGAGGAGCAGGCCGACGTCTTCCAGATCGCTCGGGAAGTCGTTGCCGATCTGGAAGATGATCAGGCCGGGCACGAACCCTGCCCGGCCCGCCGGACTGTCACGCTCGACGCGAGTGATCAGCAGTCGGCCGTCCACGTCCAGCTGCTTGGCTTCCTTCGGCGTCAGGATCCGAACCGTCAGACCGAACTTGTGCTGCAGCAACTCGGCACCGTCCGGAATCGGGATCGCCTTCGGTACGAGCGTGGCGGACATGAACTTGCCGCCCCGAGTCAACTTGATATCCACCTTGTTGTTTCGACTCACACTCAGCATGTGAACGTGAAAGTCCACGTCGCTGGTGATCGGCTTGCCATCCACCGCGGTCAGCTCATCGCCCGGCTCGATGCCCGCGGCCGCTGCCGGCCCAGTGGCCTCCACGACCTTGGGGCTGCCCCGAGAACTCAGCCGCAGACCAATCTCCAGCCGCTTGCGCCGCTCAATGGACAACATGTCCGGCAGCAACTTCCGCAAATCGTCGACCGGAATGGCAAATCCGATGTTCTGGGCGTCGCCCCGGATCGCGGTATTGATGCCGATCAGTTCACCCAGAATGTTGAGCAGCGGCCCGCCGGAGTTGCCCCGATTGATGCTCGCGTCCGTCTGGATCAGATGCTCCGAGAGAACATCCTCCCCGACGGTGAGCTTGCGGTTCAGGGCACTGACAATGCCGGCCGTCACGGTGTGCTCGTAGCCCAGCGGGTTGCCGATCGCAATCACCGTCTCCCCGATCATGAGGTCGTCGCTGCGACCCATGACAATCGCCCGCCAAGGCCTCTTCGCGTCAATCCTGAGCACCGCCAGGTCGTGCCGCTCGTCGATACTGACCAGGTCCGCCTCATGCTCCGAGCGGTCGGCGAAGATGACCTTCGGCCTGGCCGCCTGGGTGACGACGTGAGCATTGGTGACCACGTACCCGTCCGCGTGCAGAATGAAGCCACTGCCCAGCGACGTCCGCTCGTAACGCTGCTTCTGCGGGCCGAATCCGGGAAGGTCAAAAAAGTTCTCCAGCGGATTCACTCGGCGCTCGATCTCGACAATCTGCGTCGCCGTGATATTGACCACGCTGTCTCGTGCCCGTTCGAACACCTCGACGATCGGCGTCCGCCGGCTGGGCTGATTGGAGGAGGAGATCACGCTCGGCGTCCCCCCGAGCAGGGCGAGAACCAGGACCCGCGCAGCGGCAATATTCATCCATGGACCCATGGCGACCGAGTATACCCGCCCACCCGTGTTCTCAGAAGATGAAATCCGTCGACAGAAACTTCGAGCAACGACCCGAAACGATCCCGGACACGATCCGCTGGTTCGGCTCCGTGCTCTTGGCGGCCACCAGGCTCCGGATCGAGAAAACCCGGAGCGCATCGCTGACCGAGAGCGTGCCCTCGGCCGAGTCCTTGCGGCCGACGAACGGAAACTTGTCCGGACCACGCTGGCACTGGCTGTTGATGTTCACCCGCGAAACCTGGTTGACCAGCGGATCGATGAGCCGGCTCAGCCGCTGAGGATCGTTCCCGAACAGGGCCGCCTGCTGCCCGAACGGAGAGGCAACCACCCAGTCAATCACCTCCCGCTCGTCGTCGTAGGGCACGATTGGCGTGACCGGACCGAACTGCTCGATCTGGCAGATCCGCGTCTTGAGATCCGCCGGGTAGACCACCGCCGGATAGAACAGCGTCTGGTCGATCGTCCCCCCACCGCGATTGATCACCTTCGCCCCAGCGGCAACGGCCTCATCCACTAGCCCCTTGAACCACTCCGGACGACCCTGCTCGGCCAGCGGCGTGATGTGGACGCCATCGTCCCAGGGCATGCCGACCTTCAGCTGCTCAACCTTGCGGGCAAACCGCTGGGCAAACTCATCCGCCAGGCTGCGGTGAACGAAGATGATCTTGATGGCCGTACACCGCTGCCCGTTGAACGACAAAGCACCTAATACACATTCGGAAACCGCCAGGTCAAGATCGGCATCCGGCAGCACGACGGCCGCATTCTTGGCATCCAGCCCGAGGACGCACCGCAGCCGGTTCGGACGCGGATGCTGGTGCTTGAGCAGGGATGCTACCTTGGCCGACCCGATAAAGGCCAGCACGTCAACCCGCCCGCTCTCGATCAGCGGCCCCACGACCGTCGGACCGTCGCCGTACACCGTGTTGACCACACCCGGCGGAAACGAGGACGCAAACGCCTCCAGTAACGGGGCGTGAAGGAGCACGCCGTACTTGGGCGGCTTGAAGATAACCGTGTTACCCATGATCAGGGCCGGAATCAGCGTCGTGAAGGTCTCATTCAGCGGGTAGTTCTGCGGCCCCATGCACAAAACAACGCCCAGGGGGCTGCGGCGAATCTGGGCCACGAAGCCCTGCTCAACCGCAAACCGGGAACTGTTCCGATCCAGCTCCTTCAGGGCCTCGATCGTGTCACGAATGTAATCGACGGTTCGGTCAAACTCCTTGCACGAGTCCGCTCGGCTCTTGCCAATCTCCCACATCAGCAGGCACACGACCTCCTCGCGAACCGCCTGCATCCGGGGGATGAAGGACTCTAAATGGTGGATGCGGTCGGCCACCGACATCGTCGGCCACCGGCCGCAACCCTGCCCGTACGCCCGGCAGGCGGCATCCAGCACCTCGAGGGCAGCCTCGGCGGTCATCAGCGGATACTCGCCCAGCTCAAAGGGTCCCCCACAACCGCCGGACCCGGCCACACAAACCGGCGACAGCACCCTCTGCCGCGGCCCAGACCACAACCGAACCTCACCGCCAACGAGGTACCGATCAGCTGCCCCGTAGAAGTCCATGCGAACGTCGGCGGGTATCTCCGCCACCTCGGGAAACACACGCTTCGGGGCATCAACCGTCGTCGGCATGAGAACCTCTCCTCAAAGGGTCGTCGTCACGTCAGGATGGCATTATACTAGGCAGGCCGGGGAAACTTGAGAAGCGAAACCGCGGACTGGCGCTCCGGCCCAAGCCCTGCCGAGCCGGACGACGCAAGTCCCACCAACGGCCAAGGCCAGGAGACAAACATGGAGAGGCAGCGTTTGCGTCGGATCCAAAGTGCCATCGTGTCGACCGTCATCGCGGCCCTGCTGGGACTGGTCACCAGCCCCGCCCAGGCTCAGACCACGAAGCCGTCGCCAACCACCAGGCCGTCATCAATCACCACCCTGCCTCCGCTCAAAGTCCTGATGATCGCCGCCGGCCAGGCTCATAACTATGACACGCTGCCTAAGAGGCTGGCCGACAACCTGGCCAAGGACCGCGACCTGGAGGTCCGCGTGGTCGGCGATCTCGGCATCCTCACCCCCGACGAGTTGAGCAAGTGTGATGTCATGATGTTCAACAACTGCCAGGACGACAAGCTGACTGACACCCAGCGCGCGGCGATCCTCGGAGCGCTCCGGCAAGGCAAGGGCCTGGTGGCCATGCACTGCGCGCTCTACTCGTTCCAGCCCTGGCCGGAATGGCGCAAGATCGTTGGCTGCGTCGTGCGCGGGCACGACCCGTTCACCTCCTTCGAGTCCGTCGTCGTGGACAGTGACCATCCAATCGCCAGGAACGTGCCCATGGAGTTCAAGATCAGCGACGAGCCCTACCTGGCCGAGGAATGGATCGAGGATAACCACGTCATCGTGCAAACCGCCGAGCCTCGGGGCAAACGCACCAAGCCGGAACCTATGGTCTGGACAACACGGTACGCCGGCGCTCGCGTCTTCTCGATCATGTTCGGCCACGACGAGAAGGCCCAGACCGAGCCGGCATTCCTGAGACTGCTGGCCAACGGCACCCGCTGGGCCGGCGGCCGGCTCGGGCCGCCAACCGTGGTCAGCGAGGCGGAAATGCTCGACGGCTTCCTGCCTCTGTTCAACGGCAACGCCCTGGACGAATGGCGCTATGACCCGGCACTCTGGAGAGTCGAGAACGGCATCATCATCGGCGACTCCCATCCCAAGGGCCTGACTAAAAACTCCAACGCCATCGCCCCCGGCGAGTACATCGACTTCGTGCTCCGCTTCAGCGTCAAGCACATCAGCGGCAACACCGGCGTGCAGTTCCGCAGCGAGGAGCTGCCCGAGTACGAAGTCGCCGGCTACCAGGCCGACGTCGTGCCTGGCGGCTGGGGAAACCTGCACGAACAGAACGGCCGGCGACGACTGGTCGACGGATGGACCGGCAAGGCCGAGAAAGTGGTAAACCTCAAGGACTGGAACGAGATGGAGGTCATCGCCCAGGGCCCGCGCATCATCATCAAGACCAACGGCCTGGTCACCGCCGATTATACCGAGACCGACGCTGCCAAACCCCGCTTCGGCATCTTCTCCCTGCAGCTCCACCGCGACGAACCGATGACCGTCCAGTTCACCAACCTCCGCGTCAAACCGATCGAGGCCGGCGCGAGCCAACCGGCGGAGAACGCCAAGTAGCCCGTCTTGCCCCCTCGATGGCCTCGAAGGCAGCCCCAACAATGTTGTCCAGAGCGGGCACCTTCATGACACCCGGATGGAGGGTAAAGGCACCCTGACCTGTGAAAAACCAGTCCGTGACCTCGATCGAGACCGCGAGAGCCGTTTGACTCCCAAGCCGCTCAAGACGCTCGGCGAGCCGCACAAACACGCCTTCTGCCTGCGAATCCACCACCGAACAGCCGGCACCGACACCGGCTATCCGCCACCCCAAAACCGACGGCCGGCCCGCGGCTCGGCCGTCACACTCCACCGTGATTAGCCTCAATTCACCACGTTGATCGGCACGCCGCGAAGAAAAGCGGCTACGTTCTTGGCGGTCGTCTCGGTCAGCCGCTTGCGAGCCGAGGCCGTCGCCCAGGCGATGTGCGGGGTCAGAATGCAGCGCGCAACCACGAGCAACGGACTGTCGACGCCGATCGGCTCCCTGGCGACAACATCAAGGGCCGCGCCCGCCTGCTTGCCCCAAACACAACGCGTCGGCCAGGTCCTGCTCGCGAACCAGCCGACCACGTGCAGTACTGATCAGAGAAGCCCCCGCTTTCATCAGCCCTGGCAGCCTGGCATCTACCAGTCCCATGTTCTCCGCGGTCAACGGGCAGTGCAGCGAAACTGCGTCCGCCCTGGTAAAAACTTCGTCCAGCCTGCACCAGGAAAACGGAACGAACGACGGATCGCCTCCCCCGACACTGTCGAACGCCAGTCACCAGATGACCGTCAACCCCAACCCGGAACCCGGCCCAACACCGCAACGCTCAACCAGAAGCCTTGCCGAGATCGGCAGGCACGGCTAGGCTGCATCTATGCAACTCCTCAAGAACTGTCTCCCGCTGGCAATCACCCTCGGCGCCTGCCCCTGCTTCGCCGACAAGCCCGAACCCGATGCCAAGACCGTTCGCGCCCGCGGCCTGCTGACGCTGCTCACTCGCGGCGAGTTCACGGAGTTCGTCGCCGCGGCCGACGAGAAGGTCAAGGCCGCGTTCAGCCCCCAACAGGCCGAGCAGGCCTGGACCGGAATCACCGCCAAAGTCGGCCCCTACCGCTCCGAAGAGTCGGCTACTTACGCCAAGGTCCCGGGAGCCCATGTGGTCCGCTTCGTCTGCCGGTTCGAACGCGGCAAGGCCACGTTGCGAATCGTCCTCGACGACGCGGATCGTCTGTCCGGCTTGTGGTTCGATGCCGTCGAGCCCGACGCACCCTACCAGCCGCCCACCTACGCCGATCCCAAGGCCTACCGTGAACAGAAGATCACCGTCTCCGCGGGACAATTCCCCCTGCCCGGCACCCTCACCCTGCCGACCAGGCCCGGCCCGCACCCGGCGGTGCTGCTCGTCCACGGCTCCGGCCCACACGACCAAGATGAGACCATCGCGGCAAACAAACCGTTCCGCGACCTCGCTTTCGGGCTGGCATCTCGCGGCGTGGCCGTACTCCGGTACGAGAAACGCACCCACAAGTACCCCACTGCGGTGAAACCGGAGGAATGGACCCTCGAGACCGAGACCATCGAGGATGCCGTCGCCGCCGCCGAACTGCTGCGGAAACAAGCGGACATCGACCCGAAACGCGTTTTCCTCGCCGGCCACAGCCTGGGCGCCTTCGTAGCACCATTCATCGCCAGGCGAGACCCAAAGCTGGCTGGCATCGCCCTCCTGGCCGGCAACGCACGCTCGATCCTCGACCTGATCGATGAGCAGACCGAGTATCTGGCCGGCCTGGACGGCTCGATCTCCGACGACGACCAGAAGAGACTCCGCAACCTCCGGGAGGCAACAGCCCTCATCCGCCAGGGCAAGACGGAGGGCCTGACCGAGAAGGTCGGCATGCCCGCCGCCTACCTGGCCCGCATGCACACGCTCAAACCCATCGAGGCCGCGGCGGAGCTGAACACCCCCATCCTGATCGCCCAGGGCGGCCGCGACTACCAAGTCACCAGGACCGATTTCGACCTGTGGAAGAAGGCCCTCGGTACCCACAAGAACGTCACCTTCAGGCTCTACGACAAGCTCAACCACCTGTTCATCCCCGGCAGCGGACCGTCCACCCCCGCCGAATATGGCAAGGCCGGCCACGTGGATGTCCAGGTCGTCGAAGACCTCGCCGCTTGGATCGAGACCATTGCCCCAGACCGCAGTCAAACACAATGACTCCTCTCCCCAGAAAGACCGAAAGGAGAACCATGGCTCGACGACGAATCCATATGATCTGCAACGCCCACCTCGACCCCGTCTGGCTGTGGGAGTGGCAGGAAGGCGCCGCCGCTGCAATCTCCACCTTCCGCACCGCGGCCGATCTCATCGAAGAGTTCCCCGACTTCGTCTTCAACCACAATGAGGTCATTCTCTACAAGTGGGTCGAGGAATATGAGCCCGCCCTATTCAAACGCATCCAGAAGCTCATCCAAAAGGGCCGATGGCACATCATGGGCGGCTGGTATCTGCAGCCCGACTGCAACATGCCCTCCGGCGAATCCTTCGTCCGGCAGATCCTCATGGGCAAGACCTACTTCAGGGAGAAACTCGGCGTCGAGCCAACCACCGCCATCAACTTCGATCCCTTCGGCCACACCCAGGGCCTGGTGCAGATCCTCGCCAAAAGCGGCTACAACTCATATCTCTTCTGCCGACCGGACAGCCGCGACCTGACCCTCCCAAACCACGATTTCATCTGGCAGGGCTGCGACGGCTCCCGTGTGTTCGCCTCGCGGGTCGTCGGCTGGTACAACTCGCCACTCGGCAAGATCGCCAGGAAAATCCACGACTGGCAGAAGGACCATCCCAACCCCCATTTCGGGGCAATGCTCTGGGGCGTCGGCAACCACGGCGGCGGAGCCTCACGCGTCGACCTCAGGGCCATCCGCCAGCTGCAACGCAAGCTCAGGCACGTCGAGCTCCTCCACTCCACCCCAGAAGCCTATTTCAACGAGGTCAGCAAGATCCGCGGCACACTCAAGGTGGTCAATCGCGATCTGAATCCCTGGGGCGTCGGATGCTACACCTCCATGGCGCGAGTCAAGCAGCGGCACCGCCAGCTCGAGAACGAACTCTACGCGACCGAGAAGATGGCCACGGCCGCCGCCGGCCAGCAACTCATCGCCTACCCGATGGCCGAACTGCACGACGCGGCCTGCGACCTCTTGCACGGCGAGTTCCACGACATCCTGCCCGGCTCATCCATCCAGCCGGTCGAAGAGTCGTCGCTGCGCCTGATGGACCGCGGACTCGAGATCCTCTCACGCGTTAAGGCCCGAGCCTTCTTCGCCCTGGCCACCGGTCAGCCCAAGGCCAGACCCAACGAGATCCCTATCCTGGTCTACAACCCCCACCCCTACCCGGTCAAAACCATCGTCGAGTGCGAATTCCAGCTGGCCGACGCCAACTGGAAGGACCAGTTCACCCTGCCCACCGTCTATCGGGCGGGAAAGCCGGTCCCCTCGCAGGCCGAGAAAGAACTCAGCAACCTGCCCCTCGACTGGCGAAAACGCGTGGTCTTCAATGCCGAGCTCGCCCCTTCACAAATGAACCGATTCGACTGCCAACTCAAGGTCCTGCCACGCAAGCCCGCTCCCAGACTCAGGGAATCCAACCGCCGCATCCGCTTCAAGACCAAGGAACTCGAAGTCATCGTCAACACCCGAACCGGCTTGGTCGACCGCTACCGCGTCAACGGCGTCGACTACCTCGGCCGTAACGCCTTTCAGCCCTTGGTCATGAAGGACAACGAGGACCCGTGGGGCATGACCGTCCGCAGCTTCCGCAAACTGGCCGGACGCTTCAAGCTCCTGCCTCGCGATCTCGGAACCCGGTTCTCCGGCGTCACCCACGGCCAGCTGCCTTCAGTGCGGGTGATCGAAGACGGTGAGGTCCGCAGCGTGATCGAGGCCGTCTTCGGCTACGGCCATTCGTTCATCTGCCAACGCTACAAGCTGCCTAAACACGGCACGGAAATCGAGGTCGAAACCCGCGTCCATTGGAACGAGAAGGACAGAATGCTCAAGCTCGCAGTCCCGACCACCGGCACCGCACCCCGGTACCGCGGCCAGATCGCCTTCGGCGTCGGCACCCTCCCGGAGAACGGCGAGGAGGCCGTCGCCCAGAAATGGGTGGCGGTGATATCCAGGAAAGACAACCGGGCCCTGACCTGCATCAACGACGGCAGCTACGGCTCCGACTTCACCCCCACCGACGGCCTGCGACTCACCCTCTTGCGCTCACCAGCCTACTCCGGCCACCCCCTGCTCGAGCGAACAATCATGCCACAGGACCGCTACAGCCCCCGCCAAGACCAGGGCGAGCGACTGTTCCGCTTCTGGCTGAACGGCGACCGCGCCGCCCGGCGGCTGGCAGCCATCGACCGCGAGGCCCTGGCCCGCAACGAGGCCCCCTTCGCCCTGTCATTCAACCCGCCCGGCATCGGCAAACGACCCATGCCCGGGGCCATCCTCGACGACAACGTCGTCCAGTTGAGCGCGTTCAAGCAAGCCACCCGCGGCCATGACCTCATCGTCCGCCTGTTCGAGCCCACCGGACGCGAACGCGCTACCACCCTCTCCATCCCCTTCGCCGGCGCTCGCCGCCAGGTGATCCTCCGCGGCTTCGAAATCAAAACCCTGCGCGTCAACCCCAAAACCGGCAAAATGCGCGAGGTGAACTTGATGGAGCAAGACAACAGCAGGTCAAGAAGGGCTACCAGTGTTCCTTCGACATCGTGACCAAGGTGCCCGGCCCGCGAACGTCAACTCCCCCCCAGATACCGTTCTCGTCGCTGCGACGCTTCAGCGCCCCTGCCACTCTATTCCAGCCTCCACGGCGCCCGATATTCGTATGACAGCAGCTTGTTGGCCTCGGGATCGTTGGTGAACTGTTCCTTCTCCTTATCCCACGTCAGGTACCGACCGCGGTCGTACGCCAGATTGGCCAGCAGCGTGGTCGCCGTCGAGCGATGCCCGACTTCGACCGGGCATACGCACGGCTTGCGCGTCTTGATGCAGTCCAGGAAGTTCCGCGCGTGGTCAGCCGTATCCGTCCGGCCCTTGAAGGTCAGGGCCTTGTCCGCCGGCCGGGTCGTGGCCCGAGCCTGCCTCGAGTTCCCCTGCCGGTTGCGCGGATTCAGCGCCGGGATCTCATCCGTCCGAACCGCCTCCGGAATGAGCTGCAGTGACTCCGAGCCGTCCAGCAGAATCGTCCCCTCCGTCCCCCGAAACTCGATGTGAGCCGAACGCGGTGCTCCCTCTGAGGCGTTGGCATTGTATTGCGAGAAGGACACCAACGTCCCGTCCGGGTAGTTCCACACCACCTCCATCGTGTCCGGAATCTCCCGGTTGTCCTTGATCGTCCCCTTGCTGCCCACCGCGAATACGCCCGCAGGCCCATCTTGCCCGATCGCCCGCTGAATCACATCCAGCCAGTGCGTTCCAAAGTTGGTCAACTGCCCGCCCGAGTACTCCCGGAACCAGCGAAACCGATAGAAACAGCGGTTCGGGTTATAAGCTACCTTCCTCGCCGGCCCCAGCCACAAATCCCAGTCCAGGCCCGCCGGCGGATCACAGTCCGCCGGATTGCCGATCCCGTGAGGCCATTCATTGGTCAGATGAAAGCACCGGCACGCCGTCACCTTGCCGATCGCCCCCCCCTGAATCAGCTCCGCGATCTTCGCACAAACCTTCGAGGACCTCCGCTGAACACCCATCTGGGTCACTCGCTTCGAAACCCTGGCCGCCTCGATCATCTTCCGCCCTTCATTCACCACCAGCGACAGCGGCTTCTCCACATACACATCCTTGCCCGCCGCACAGGCATCGACGAACTGCTTGGCGTGCCAGTGGTCAGGAGTCGCAATAACCACCGCGTCCACGTCCTTGCGGTCCAGCAACGCACGGTAGTCCTTGGTCGTGAACAGGTCCCCGCCAACCTTCTCCTTGGCAAACTCGACATAAGGGGCGTACACATCACACAAGGCCGTGATCCATGCATCCTTGTGAGGCCGGAAGGCGTCGATCAACTGGTCGCCACGGTTGCCCAAGCCGATGACCCCAAGACCAACGCGCTCATTGGCCCCCTGAACCTTCGCCGCGGCACCTCTGCCCGCTAAACCCGCACCCGCCGCCACAACACCGACCGAAAACTGCCGCCGGGTCAGCCTGCACCCCATGGTAGGATCCTCCCTCAAACGCCGGACCACCTTGACGAAAAGAGAATAGCGCAACTATCGGTAAGAATACAGCTTAACGCCGCCCGACGCCAGCGGCCACCGAGACCCAGGAGAACTAGTGAGGTCCGTAAAAAAGGGCGTGCGGCACCCCATACTAATTGGCGCGGTCAAGGGTGCCGCAGCGAGTGGAAGATCGTATTTGGGGTCCGGGTCGGCTTCATCCTCGGCTTTGCCAGAAGAGACCAACCCGGCCGTTCAATTATACCTTTCGACCGGTGCGCTTCAAATCCTGAGCCGCACTTTCCGTGCAAATTCCCCAATAATTTCGCACTGTTTTGCAGATCCGGGACGCTTCACCCCACCACGGACTGCGTGTCGCGATGGAGTACACCCGCTGCGGCAACCGCGCACCCGTTGCCACCGGCACGAAACCCTTGCCGGTAATGCTACCTCTCCTCCAGCATGTGACGGACCACAGGTGTCGTAATTCCGTCACAAGGACCCTAATCCCTTGAAAACCAACAGGTTAGAATCACTTCAGACGGCAGGACAAACGCCCGTATCATGATGCCCAAGAGCATCTCCCAGACACGCCCCTCACAGCTCAACGTCCCCCTTGCTGCACATAATCCCAGCGTTCAGAAGGGGTTACAACAACGCCGCCCCCGTCCGTTTTTCGCATCATCACCTCGGGACCGCCCACGCCACAAGTCCTCGATCCCGCCCGGTGCGGGGCGGAACCCTGAGCCCCCAGCCGGGTCACCAAGATCGCGGCCACCACCAGCGCAGACCAAACCCCATCCGCCAACGCCATCCCCTCAGCCACAGCCACCACCAACGAACCGTTGACGACGAGGTCCACGCCCAACAGGCCTGCCCTCGATACACGTGACCCGCCGAGAAACCCTTGTCCGAGACACCATGCCGTGTTCTTCGGCACGAAGCAAGACCTCCAGGCAACCCGCGAGACCTTGACCACCGACCACCATTGCGGGACAGTGCCCTCACAACGCGAGGATGACCTTTGACGGCGGAAACGCTCCAGAACATTGCCGGCACGCAGCTTACGGCCAGACTGCTGGTCCGAGCTGCCGTGCTGCTCCCCCTGCTGGCGACCTACCTGACGTCCTTCTGGGGGAACTTCGGCCAACAATGGCCATCCTGGATCCGCGAACACGGCGGATCCGTCATGCGCCGGGCCATGGACCTGTACGTCCAGCAGGTCACCATTCCTCCCGGGGAGTACATATCCCACCACCGCGTCCTCTGGCTGGTCGTCAGTTTGGTAATGGCCGCCCTCCTCCCGCTCTCCCTGGCCGCCCTGACTGGACGGTCACCCGCCAGTATGGGTCTGCGTCTGCCCAATCGGTGGGGATGGCGCATGGTCGCCCTGTGCGTCGGCCTCACGATCCCATTCGCCTTCTTCTTTGCCCAGGAACGAATCGGCATGGCAGCCCGACATCAACCCCCCGCCCGACTGCAACTCCTTGTCATGCTTGGAGTTTCCGTTCCGGAGCACATCTTCCTCACCGGCGTCTGCTTGGCTTCGTTTTGTCATCGCTGGCGAATCCCTCGCCCCGCGAGACTGGCCGCCGTGGAAGGCTCCCACGCCAAGCAGACGCTGCGATGGCTCGGCCTGGCCCAACCCACCGACCCCCGGCAACCGCTGACCCACAGAGCCTTGGCGTGGTGGGGATTGGATGGCCCGTCGCTTCTGGCTATCGCCTGCGCGGGCCTCCTGTTCGGAATCATCCACGTGGGCGCCGGACCCACCGAGCTGGCGAGTTCCTTCCCCGGCGGCATCGCCCTCTGTTATCTGGTCTGGCGAAGCGGTTCGATATGGCCGGGCTGGCTGATCCATGTCTTCCAGATGCTCATGGTCGCAACCTTCATTCTTGTGCGAGGGGGGGGCTGAAACCGATACAAGGGTATGTCCTGTACTTGCCTCGAACCCAAGACGGATCCCATGACCAGCACGCCTGACACAATTGACCTGCAGCTCAGCCGCGAGTGGCTCATCACTAACGACCGCGGAGGATTCGCCTCCGGCACCTGCCTGGGGATCCCCACCCGGCGTTACCATGGACTGCTGATCGCCCCCGCTCGACCCCCTCTGGAGCGATGGACGCTCCTGTCCGCCGTCCTCGAACGCGTTGGCGTCGGCGGGCGAACCTGGGAGACCCCCGGCTTCGAGTTCGCCGGCGCCTTCCATCCCCGTGGCTTCGAGCAGCAAACCCAGTTCGCGGTGAGCAACGCCGCCCCCCTGCCGTGGGTTCGTTTCGCCTATTCATGGGGTCACCTGCGACTCACCAAGTCCATCTTCCTGCCCCACGGATCCGACGAAGTGGCCATCGCCTACCGCCTCGAAGGCCCGCCGCAGGCCCCTATCACCCTGGGCGTCGAGCCGTTCACCGGCATGCGCGACTTCCACGGCCTGACCCGGACATTCCACCCCGGCTACCCCATCGAACCCCTCGAGAACGGCACCGTGGTCACCTTCGCCGGCGGTCCACGATTGTTGATCCAGGCGGAACGCGGGCCGGGCGTGTGGGAGCTGCGCTTCGAGACCGAACCCCACTGGTGGCAACATTTCCTCTACCGCGAAGAGGCCCATCGCGGCCAGGACTGCCAGGAAGACCTCTTCGTCCCCGGCTGGTTCCAGGCGTCAGGCATCGGGACAATCGAGATCACCGTCCGAGCCCGGGCCGAGTTCCCGTTCGTCAAACCCACGCCGCCACCGCCCAAGGCCCCCGAGCCCGTCTCCGTGGACCGCGCTCGACCCCAAGCCCAATCCATCGAGGAACGACTTCGTGAGGCCGCCAACGCCTTCGTCGTCCGCCGACGCCGGGCCGACGGTTCGTTCTCCACCACCATCCTCGCCGGCTACCACTGGTTCGGCGACTGGGGCCGGGATACATTCATCGCCCTGCCCGGCCTGCTGCTCGAGACCGAACGGTTCGCCGAAGCCCGGGAGGTCTTCGCCACCTTCGCCTCCGCCCAGAAGGCCGGCCTCATCCCCAACAAGTTCAGCGACTACGGCGACGGCTGCGACTACAACAGCGTCGACGCCAGCCTCTGGTACATCCATGCGGCCGATGCCTACTGCCGGGCCAGCGGCGACATGAACGCCTGGAACAACCTCCTGGGCCCGGTCTGCGAACGGATCGTCGAAGCCTTCATCGCCGGCACCGATTTCAACATCCGCATGGACACCGACGCCCTCCTGTCCTGCGGCGACGCCACCACCCAGATTACCTGGATGGACGCCAAGTACGGCGATACCGTCTTCACCCCCCGGCACGGCAAACCCGTGGAAATCAACGCCCTCTGGTACCATGCCCTCCGGATCCTCGCAGAACGGTCATCGGGCACCGCCCAGCGGCGAGCCGAGCGATTCGGCGAGATCGCCGACCACACCCGCGGCTCGTTTCGTCAGCTCTTCTGGAACAACACCAGCCAATACCTGTACGACGTCGTCCGCGACGGCTACCGCGACCCGGCAGTGCGCCCCAACCAGATCTTCGCCGTCAGCCTGCCGCACTCGCCCCTGCTCATCGAGCAGCAGCGAGCCGTGCTCGAACGCGTGGACCGGGAGCTGTTCACCCCATGCGGGCTGCGCTCCCTCTCGCCCCAGGATCCAGCCTACCGCCCCCGGTGCGAGGGCAACCCCTTCGAACGAGACAGCGCCTATCACCAGGGCACCGTCTGGGGCTGGTTGATCGGCCCCTACGTCGAGGCCCACTTGCGCGTCCACGGCTTCTCCACCTCGGAACAGACCAGGATGCGGGCGGCACTCGGCGGACTTGTCGACCATCTGGACCAGGCGGGCATCGGCCAGGTGAGCGAGATCTTCGACGGCGACCCGCCTCACACCCCCCGCGGGTGCATCGCCCAGGCCTGGAGCGTCAGCGAACTGCTCCGCGCCTGGCGACTGACCGAGCCCGGATGACCGAGCCCTTTCGTCCTCACCTCCACCTTCGGCAGACCTGGGTATGCCGTTGGAATGGAACCCGAAGATCTATAAAGTGGTATCAGGAGTCGCGCACCCTGGGGCAACGGCGGGAGGACACGACGGCCGGCGATCGCGGCGCATTCCACTCGCAGCACGGCGGCCAAGATGCGGCACGGCTACCTCCCGGACCGGCCTGGATCAGCCGAGGACTTGCGTGTAGAATGAGACCCGTGCCCAATGCGGGTCGTACGGACGATCGGTCTCGCGGTTGCCCATTCAGCTCTCGGAGATCAAACATGAGATCGCGGATAGCACAGCTTGCCGTTGTGATCGTGCTCTCTCTGCCGGGCGTGGGTCTGCCCGCCGAACCAAAAGCGGCCAGCACGCCCGCCCAATCGGAGGAGGATCGGCTCCGCCAGGATATGCGGCGATGGAACCTGGACCGCCTCATCAGCGGCTCCCCCAGCCTGGAAACGTACACCCCCGCGGAACTCGCCGCCTACGCCGAGCTGCAGGCCCGCAGCCACGCCAACCGACTCAAGAAAGAGTACCAGCTGACTCCCGACCAGGAAAAGGTGGTCCGCAAGCGGCTCGATGAACTGAAGCAGGAGTACCCGGCCTACTGGAAGAAGAACCAGGCCGAGCTGAGCAAGCTGAGCGGGCAGATCAAACAGATGTCGAGAAACCGGAGCGCCCCGGCCGTCGCTGAACAGATCCGCGAGTTGAGCCGACGCCGTACCCGGCTGATGACCGGCCACCCGCTCTACGCCAGCGTGGTCAACGAGGAGATCGAGAGCCTGCTGCCCGAACAACAGGTCGCGAACGCCCAGGAGCGCCAGGAGAAGAACACCGCGGAACGACGCTCGCTGCTCACCGCCGCAATCGCGAACCGCACCCTCAGCCTCCGTCCCTCCACCACACGCCCCGCCCCAATCGTCCAGCTGCGGAGCAGGACCAGCAGTCCGTTCAGCTCCTGGCGGGCATATGTGAACCTGTTCATCGACGCGTACGACCTCAACGACGATCAGCAGGCCAAGGCCGAATCCGTCCTCGAGGAGTTCGAGGAGCGGCGCGACGACTACCAGGAGACACACGAGAAGGACTTCATGGCCCTGCGCAACACCAAGGACCTGGAGGCCCGATTCCGCAAGGGCGAAGAACTCCGGGCCCCGATCGCCAAGATGTACGAGGAGATGGTCAGCCGACTTGAGGCCATCCCGACCCCCGCCCAGCGAAAGGGCGCCGATGAGGCCGTCCAAGCCGCAAAGGCCGCCGCCGCCACCCGGCCAAGCGCGTCACGCCCTACCCCCCTCTCCCGCCTTCGCCTGGCGGCGAGCCGACCATCGGCTGATCGCCAAGGTGAGCCCGCGTCTCCCTGACAACCACATTGCTCAGAAGCAACAAGGCCACCAGGTTCGGAACGGCCATCAGAATGTTCGCCATGTCGGCAAAGTCCCAGACGATGTTCAGCTTCAGCGTCGAGCCGATCATGACCGCAACCACCCACAGGACGCGGTAAGGAAGCGTCGAACGCGGGCCGAACAGATACTCGCAGGCCTTCTCCCCGTAATACGACCAGCCCAGGATCGTCGAGTAGACGAAGGTCAACAGGCCAACCGCCAGTATCAAGGGACCAACCCGCGGAATCGACTCGAACGCCGCCCGGGTCAGAGCCGCGCCATCCAGACCCTCTTGCCAGAAACCAGAGTTCACGATCACCAGGCCGGTCATCAGGCAAACCACGACGGTATCCCAGAAGGTACCCGTCGAGGAAACCAGGGCCTGACGAACGGGGTTCGTGGTCTGCGCGGCCGCAGCCACGATCGGGGCACTGCCCAAGCCGGACTCGTTGGAGAACAGCCCCCGCGCCACCCCGTACCGAATGGCCTCCTTGACCGCCGCCCCCGCAAATCCCCCAACGGCCGCATGACCCGTGAACGCGCTCTTGACGATCAGGACGATCGTGGCCGGCAGCGTCGAGGCGTGAATGACCAGCAGGGTCAGGCAGCCCAGGATGTAGAAGACGGCCATCAAGGGCACGAGGACCTCACACACCCGGGCAATGGAGCGGATCCCGCCGAGAAGGACAATCGCGGTGAGCAACGTCGTCACGCCGCCGGTGATCCAGGGCTGAATCCCCGCAGTTCGGTTGAGCATGTCCGCAATGGAATGGGCTTGAACCATGTTGCCGATGCCGAACGCGGCGATGGCCGTGAACAGGGCAAAGATCATACCCAGCCACCTGAGACCCAGCCCCCGCTCCAAAGCGTACATCGGCCCGCCGGCGAACTGGCCGTTGCTGGTCACGACTCGGTACTTCACCGCCAGCAGGGCTTCGCTGTACTTGGTGGCGATGCCGAACACCCCGGTCAGCCACATCCACAGCACCGCGCCCGGCCCCCCGGACGCAACCGCCGTAGCCACGCCGACGATGTTGCCCGTGCCGATGGTGGCCGCCAACGCCGTAGCCAGAGCCCCAAAATGGCTGATGTCACCCTCCCCTTCACGCTTCCACTGAAACGAGAGTCGAATCGCCTTGCCGAGATGTCGTTGGATCCCCAGCCGCAACGTCAGGTAAACATGCGTACCGAACAGCAACACGAGCGTCGGGGGACCCCAGAGAAAGGTACTCGCCGCCTGGAGGCCTTGCTCGATGGCCTGGAGATAAGGCCCCATCGCGTGGTACCAGGATTGCAGCAGCTCCATGAATTGCTCCCGTTGCCGACGTTCCCGTCGCGGCCCCACCCAACCGACCCGGCGAAAACCCTCGAGACTGAAGCGGCGTTCGGCAGTCAGCCCTCCACCCTCCGCGGCCAGCACCGACTCATCGGTAAGAGCCGCATGGCTGACTGCTCGCTTGCCGCGCCCCTCCCACTTTCCATCCGTCACTCGTCATCCGTCTTGCCGATGCAGTACAGCGTGGTTGCCGTTCGGATGAACAAGTCCTTTCCCCCCACCGCGATGGATGACAAGGTGTATCCGCCGGGGAGTTGATGACTGCCCAGGATCTTGAACTCCGGCCCGGCCGATACGATCGTGGTCTTGCCGTCCTCGCCGGTCGCGTAGATCCGGCCGTCGGCCAGCAGGGGCGAGGCGCTGAACGTGCCCCGGGCCACTCGCTGCCGTGTGTAGTAGGGCTTGCCGGTCGTGGCGTCCAGACAGCTGAGCACACCGCTGTCGTGGAGAATGTACAGGTACTTGCCGTCGGTGACGGGGGAAGGCACATCCGCGGCCAACTCGCTGGTCCATAGCGTGTGCGTGCCGGTCACGTCGCCGGTCCCACCTCCTCGGCATGCGACCATCGGCCCGTTGCGAATCACCGCGTAGGCCACGCCATCGACCGCAACCGGTGAGCCGACCGCTCGCCAGACCGTCTCCCTTCGGGGATTCAGCCCGCCGCACCGCCAGATCTCCTTGCCGGTCTTCGGATCGTGGCCGGTGATGTACGCGCCGCCGCTGACGATCAGCTCGGCGTGGTCGCTGTACTTCAGAAGTGTGGGTGTGGTGTATGCATCCTGGGACTCCTCCGGGGTGTCCGTCGGACGTTCCACTCGGTAGACCGTCTTGCCCGTGGCCGCGTCCAGACCGAGCAGGTAGGACGGGGCCTTGGTCTTCTTGCCGTGCAGGACCTCGATGATCAGCAGTCCGTCAACGAGCACGGGTGACGACCCGTGACCCCAGAGCTGACCGAACTGGCCGTAGTCCTTCTGGATGTCACGATCCCAGACCGGCCTGCCTTCGACATCAAGACATTTGACCTTGCCCGTACCGGTCATCACCCAGACGTGCCGTCCGTCCGCCACCGGCGAAGGCGAACTCATGTTGTGTTTGGCTTCATGGGCATTGTCGTCCGACACCCGGTGCTCCCACAACCGCGAACCGTCCTTGCGGGCCAGGCAGAAGAGCAGCAGATCCTTGCCTTCCTTGGCAAGCTTGACACCCAGACTGCTGCGCGTCGGAGCAACCTGACCGTCCGTGGCTGAACTCGGCGACATGACGAACACGCGATCACCGAACACGATCGGGCTTGACCCGCTCCAGGAGGGCAGCGCAGCCTTCCACTTGACGTTCTCCGTGTCCGACCAGCTCGTCGGTAGACCGGTCGAGTCGCTGGTGCCGTCCAGCTCCGGCCCGCGCCACTGCGGCCAGTTCTCACCACCCAGGGCAGAACCGGCCAGGAGCGCCGACGACACCAGGAATAAAGACATTCTGCTCATGAACGGAATCTCCCGAATCGTTGCTGATGGGCCGTGACGCAACGGGCCTTACGGCTGCGTTCGCCGAAAGGACCATAATCCAAGCCGACCGAGCCGGCAAGGTCGGCAGGCCCGCAAGGAAACCGGAGAATGGATCACCGTCCGGCGGTCTCCGGCAAGGTCAAGCCGGATGAGTCGAGCCATGAATGAAGCCCTCAGGCAAAACCTGCCTGCCCAATCGGGGCATGTCGCACCAAGAATCCGGTGACACACAACCCATCATCCACCTCTGCCGTGGCGATGCATGACCTGGAGACAGTCTCACTGGACGCAGCTCGAATCGGGTCGATAGGCCGCTCCGCTCGAGCATCGGCGGAAGACAGCCAGGTCCTGCTGGTCCACATCGGAATCCCCGTCGAGGCGGGCATCGGCACAGCTCGGGTCATTCTGCGGGTCACGTGCGCCCGAGAGGCAGGCCTGGAAGTGTCCGAAATCCTCCTGGTCCACATCGCCGTCGTCGTCGAAATCCCCAGCGTAGAAGGGATACGGCCTGACGGCGACCGTTTTGCGGAAAACCGCGCTGTGCGCGCTGCTGTCGAACCATTCGCTGCTGTCCTTCATCTGCCAGCTGATTTCGTAATCCCCGAACGGCGTATCGGCCGGCACGCCGACGGTGAAGGGGAACGTGCATTCCTGACCAACGTCGATCTGGCAGGGAGTGGTGTAGATCTCGTAGTAGGGGTATGGAATCAGCTTGTTGGCTATTGGCCCAGCAGTCTGCCCTATGGTCAGCATGGTCCCGGCCGGCCAGCACAGCCAGGCCTCGAGACCGGAGTTGTGCATGGTCACGCTGCATTCATAGGTCGCGCCTGGTATCATCGCTCTCGGGATGGTATCGCTGACGAACTCTCCTCTGTTTCTGAGCAGCGGATGCAGCCCCTCGTACCAGACTGCTGCCATCTTCTGGTAACCGCTGGCATTGGGATGAACAGAGTCGACCAGGTCACCGGGATAGGAAAGGGCCGATTCGTGGTCGACCACCACCAGCCGATCACCTGCGGCGATCCGGGCGGCAGCCATTGACGCGATTGAGGCGTTGAACGCGGTGGTCTCCAGGCCCAGAGCATCCAGCGAGTTGCTGCGGTTGATGATACGGGCCAGGACGACGGTTATGGGGGTCCCGTGGCTCGTCTCGTACGAGTCAACGATATCCAGGATCTCCCCGATCTCGGTCACCGTGCCGGGCACCTGTTGACCCTGAGTGATGTCGTTGGTGCCGATATGAAGAAGGACGATGTCCGGGCGCGCGGCCGTCAGCCAACCGGGAACGCTGTCCCGTATCTGGTCGGCCCGCCAGCCGCTGTGCCCTTCATGGTTGCGGTCCGTGATCGTGCCACCAATCTGGCTGCCGACGAAATCCACAACGGACGTCGTGCTGGTGAGCATCTGATAGAGGGGACCGCGGTAGCCGCCGTTGTTGTCGTCGCCGACTCCCACGGTAATAGAATCGCCCAGCGGCATGATCCGTATCGCCGTGGCCTCAACGCCGCTAGCGGCGAGCAAAGTGAGCAGAGACGAGCTCGCGAACAGCGGTCGAAGCAGCAGGAGCAACAACCCGGCCGATCGCCGGGTCTTCACGCCATGGGATCCGTAGGATCGCATAGTCCCTCCTTCGCCAAACGAACGGCGCTGGCCGCAGTGACCCGCGGGCACAGGCTCATTCCGTGTTTCCTGATCGCATTCCTACGAAGTAATGATAACTGGAAAGTACCCCCCAGCAACAGTCAACTTCCACCAGGCCAAGGGATCGATGTCCCGCGCCCCAATCACGGCCAATAGCCCAGCTGCACTGGCCGGTCACAGGCAGTCCGGGTCCCCTTCGATGCCCGATCCGCTCATGCATGACTTGAGTAGCAGTGCGTCCTGACCGTCGACATCGTCGTCCCCGCTCAGGTCGCCCGCCTCGCAGGCCGCGCTCGGCGTGACACCCGATCCACTCAGGCACTTCTGCAGGAACGCGAAATCCTCCATGTCCACGTCCCGATCCTCATCGAAATCGCCGGGGATGGGCCGCGGCAGCACGGTGATCTGGAACGTCGCGGTCTCGTCGCCGAACCAGGCCGTGCCTTCCTTGACCAGCCGCCACGACTCGTTGTACACGCCGGCCGTCGCCGGGGCGGTCATCATGAAGCTGAATCGGCAGGAGCCGTCCGGCTCGCATGCGGCCGTGTCCATGCCGGTAGGCCTCGTACTGCCGATCCAATCACCCTCGGTGTAGAACGAACTGGCCCGATCCTGTGGATTCCACGTGCCCAGGTTCACCGAACCCTGGCTCCACGCTTTGCCGCCGATATTCGTGTACTCAACCCAGACCTCGGCAGTCTCACCACACGTCAGGGTCGGGGGAAACGACTGGGCAATCAGGGTCGCGTCCAGGTCCGGCCGGTAGGCGAGCACAAACTCGTCACGGATCACGTTCCACAACTCGGTTCGACCGGCGTCATAGCCCAGCGCCCAAATGCCCACGCCTTGCAGCCCCGCGTTCTTCGCCAACTGGAACTTGAGTCGAATACTGTCCGCGTTGTCGAACCACACTTGATGCCAGTCGGCTCCATCGTGATAGCGGTACCACGGCGTCTGCGAAGCGGCGTCCCATAGCAGGCCGTATGTCTCTGCTTGGGCCTGAGCAGATGAGTAGAAAGCCGAACCGATGTAGGCCGTCACGGCGGAGCGGGGATCAGAAGTGGCCGTCGTCCAGTGCTTGCCGAAATAGGGCACCCCCAGGATGAGTTTCTGCGGGTTGTTCTGGGTCACCTCTTTGTACTGGGTGTAGACCGTGTTGGTGATGTTGTACGAGCCCCCGGTCAGCGGAGCACACGGGCCAGAGGTGGTACTCCACGAACCGTAGAAGTCATATCCCATGATGAAGATGCCGTCGCAACTGTTGGCCAAGCCGGCCAGGTCCCACCCGCCGCCCCAGTTGACCGCCGGGCCCGCAAAAGTCACCTCGCTGCCCGGAACCTCCGCGTGCAGGTAGGTGGTCAGGTCGGCCATGAAACCGTTGATGTGGGAGCGGTAGGTGCCGCTGCCCTCGAAGTCGATGTTCACGCCGTCTGACTGACCGGCCAGCATCAGCGCCTTGAGGTTGACGAAGAAGTGGCTCTTGGCAGCCGCGTGGGTGATCAGGGCCAGCGCCGTGTCAGGGTCAAACTGGGTGACCACCAGGATAACCTTGACGCCATTCTGATGGGCGGCGCTGATGACCGAGGTCCAGGGCCAGCCGTGAGAATTGGAGATCGAGCCGTCGGCGTTCGCTCCAACCGAGAAGCAGGCGACGTGTGTCAGCAGGTCATAACGCAACGCGGCGGTCTTCTCCCAGTAGGGCAGATACCCGAAGACTGTGGCTCCCGGTCCGCCCGTCCGGGTCTGGAGTGGGGCGGTCTCGCCCGATTCGGCCCCATCCTGGCCGTCGACGCCCACCTCTCCAGCGGCGGCTACCGCCGGCGGCGATCCATCGACCCAGGAAAAACCTAAGCCCTTGCATATCAACAGGATGCAGAGAAGGAACGAACCAAGGATGGCGTGATGGCTCATGCGTCCCCCCTGCCGCTGGGCAAGGCCGTCAACACCCACACCTCGCCATCCGATTATTGGCGTTGCCCAGAGGGTAAGTCAAAGGCCACTGGAGGGGGCACGATGCTTCCGCCCGTCAATTGGTTCATTTCAACCACCCCCCGGTTGGTTTCAACCACGCCGAAACCCTACCCCGCAGGGCGGAGATGGCTCCCGACCCAGAAACCGGGCTGCCTCGCTGGCACGCGGGATGCAAGGTCGAATAATCGTTCTCTAACCGACCTGACCACCCGGGCGTACTGTGGTTCGGCCAAGTCGGCTCCAAGAAAGTTGGCGAACCTGGCCCGGGGCGGTACAGTAGCCCGCTCGTTTGGATACCAGGACTCATTCGAGGAGGATTTGCCATGAGAAACCGAGACCATCGTGCCTTTACCCTGATCGAGCTGCTGGTCGTGGTGGCCATCATCGCCCTGCTGATCAGCATTCTGCTCCCGTCGTTGAACCGGGCTCGCGAGTCGGCTCGGCGAACCGCCTGCGCCTCCAACCTGGGCTTCTACGCTCGGCAATCGCTGGTCTACTCCGAGTCGTACACCGGCACCCTCCCCTGCACACCGCAGAACAACGGCATCGTCGACACCGCCGCCAAGGCCAAATGCACCATCGTCGGCGACATCCGGCCGTACCCGGCCTATCAGGCCCCCGGCTCCGACGGCTGGTCCGGCACCGGAGCCAACGAACCCCGTAGCGCCACCCGAGCAGCCTATCTGCTCCTGATCAATGGCAAGAAGGCCTACATGCAGCCCAAGCAGTTCACCTGCCCCAGCGCCGGCACGCTGCGACACAAACCGAATGGCAGCGAACCGTTGCCGATGCACCCCACAACGGGTGCCCAGTACCAGATGTACGATTTCAGCGGTTTTGATACCGAACTGAATGCCGGCTGGGACGCGGGAGGCTCGACCACGGCGCCTTCGGGTGCCAACGAGATGACCGACTTCAGCTACTCCTTCCAGGTAACCCAGCGCCACACGGCCAACCAGACAACCTATGGCAGCGTGCTCAAGAGCACCCAGGACCCGCGCAAGGCCATTGCCGCCGACCGCAGTCCCTACTCCAACTCTATCGCTATGCCCGTGGTCACCTCCAGCGGTCCGGTGAAATGGGGAAGAGGCGAATACCAGTACAAGGCCAATGCCAGCGTCGGCGGCCTTGCCCCCCCGATCAACGATCAGACCGGTGGCGCGAATTTCATGGCCGCCCTCCGGAAGGGCAAGGGCACCTACAACGGCAATGCGTTCAGTGTCAACTCGCGAAACCACAAGTCGGAAGGCCAGGTCGTGGCCTACCTGGACGGCCACGCCAAGTGGTCCAACAACCCGAAGGTCGGCGCAGATGACGATTTCATCTACGGCACCCTGGATGAGAAGGGCGTCGCCCCGGTGACGGATCTGTCGCCGTCAACCGATGCCAGCTACGGCCTGACCCGTGGCCGCGCCTCATGGAACACGGATTCCCTTCTGCTGCCGTAAGCTCGATCGCCGAGTTTGATGACCTGTATTCAGGCAGATAAGCCAACGAGCGCCCGGGAGAGTCCTCCCGGGCGCTCGTCTTGTTGCCTCGACATCATCGCGCGGTACGGAGACGCGCCGCGGAGCGACTACCGCCAATCGCGACCTCTGCCTCGGGCATCGTCGTCGGAGTCGTCCTCATCCGTCGGATCATCCCCATCGTCTGCATCGGTCTTCCAGCTGTCCGCCTCATCGATGTCTTTCATCTCCCGCTCCATGTGACGAATCATCTTCTCCTGGAGCGGAGCCAGCTTCCGGTAAACCTCAACCGTAGCCTGATAGGCCTGAACCATCATGTCCAGCTTGATGAGCTGCCACTTGACCAGGCAATCGGGTTCCTTGATGGTCGAGAAGGGGTCACACGAGAAGCCGGCTTGGCTTCCCGGGCCTCGGACGAAATGCTCGCAATCCCTGCACTGGATCATGATTCGCTGCTCCTGACCGTATGCATACGGGCGGACGGGTTTCGATCGGCGACCTCAGTAGAGCACGCGCGGAAGATCACGCTCGATATTCGCCGGGTGGCCCTCGATCTGTTCTTGAAACACGCGCCGCCGATAGGGCTCCCGGTTCTGCCAGTGCTCAAGATCCTCCTGGATGCGGTCGTTGATGACCGCCGGCGCTTCTGACGTGCGCTGAACGTCCTCCCCACACTCCCGGGCGGCCAGGTCAAGCGTCTTCCGAAGGTTCTTGCCCCGGTGGATCTCCTGCTTGCCCATAGCCTGCAAGGTGCTGGCCATGCCATCCACCCGCTCCCCCACCGCCTGCTTGTGCCTGGGATCACAACAGCCTGCCAAGCCGGCGGCCAGACAGATCAATGACATCCATATCCAACGCATTCCTACCATATCCGCAGCATACCACCTTCAGGGCTCTGTGGGCAGCCCGGACTGCACGGGCAGCCCCGACTGTAGATACCCCCGACCAGGCGTCGGGTGGCAGACGGTATTCTGAACCGGACCCATCCCGATCAACCGGAGCGAGAGATCGGACGTCCTGGCTGCTGCTTGGGAGCCGGGAAGGCGGGTTGGGCTGACCCAGGTGGCGCAGGCGCTTCACAAGGCGCAGCTTAGAAGTTTTAGTATAGTATCAACAGTGATGCTGTATACTCCACGTAGACGACGGCAGTGGTGGCTCTTCGGGCGGACGACGGCCTGACGCGTTTCCTTCTGTCCGGCAATGACTTGGTGTCTGGTGCGTTCATACCCTAAGCTGTCGTGCTCATGGAAGCCGAACGAATCGCCGAGGTGATCGCCCGGGCCCAGCAGCGGGATCCTGGCGCCTTTGATGCGCTCATCGAGGCGTACAGCGACCGGTTGTACGGGTACTTCTACCGGCTGACGGGGCGGCGGGACGATGCCGATGACCTGCTTCAGGATCTTTTCGTGCGGCTGGTTCGGCGGATCGGCGAGTACCAGCACGATGGACGATTCGACGCATGGCTTTTCCGGATCGCCACCAACCTGGTTCGCGATCGGGTGCGGCGGGCTCGGCGAGCTCGGACGACGGCGTTGGATCAGGATGAAGGCGACGAGGAGGCGGGCCTGCTCGCCCGTTTGCCCGACCCATCGGCCGAGGACCCCGGTGAACTGGCGCCTCGATCCGAACAGGTCGATCGGCTCCAGGGAGCGATTGAGCGGCTGTCGGCCGGCGAGCGGGAGGTGATCGTGCTGCGGCATTTCTCGCAGATGAGTTTTCGCGAGATCGCTGATGTGATGGGCACGCCACTGGGCACGGCGCTGGCTCGGGCCCATCGAGGGCTGAGCCGGCTGCGGGAACTGATGAACGACGAAGAGGCACGGGAGTCATGAACCAGGACCTGAGACAACTTGAGAACGAAGTCGAGGCCATGCTCGCGACTTGGTCCGACTCGCTTGATGTCCTGCCGCCGCCGGGCACCTGGGAGTGTTTGGGAGTTGCCGTCCGGCGAGAGCTGAACGAAGTCTGGCTCGACGACCAGGCTTCACCCACTCCAGACTCGGCCACCCTCGCGCGCATCCGCCAGGCGGTACGGACGGAACTGAACCGGGTATCGAACGGTTGGGCGGGCACCTTCCGCCGTTGGCGGGTCCGCCTTCCCGTTGCCGCCGCCGCGGCCATCGTGATCGGCATGGTCCTTCTGCATCAGGCCGGCTGGCCAGGCTCCCGGCCGACGAGCAATACCGCAGACCGTGACTCCAGATCGTACGCCCTGAGTGTCGATCCACTCACCCTGTTTGTCGAGGCCGCGAACAACGTCTGGGCCGGCGATCCGCTGACCGCGGCGATCGACACGGATCTCGAGAGCCTGGAGGAAGGGCTCGGCCGGGCCCGAACGGCGAACGACGGTGTTCAGGACGCGCTGGACGACATTGACGAGAGAATCGATGATCTCTTCGAATCCGGGCCGATCGATGTTCTCGGCCGACTGGAAAACACCCAAGCAGGAGCTGTGGGATGAGACTGACGAGGGGATCGCACTGGGTATGGGGCTTGTCGTTCGCGGTTTTCGGCGTATGGGCTGCCGGCGGGCTTGTTCAATCCTCGGCCGGTGAACCGGCAACACAGCCGTCGGCTGACGACCGGGCGGCCGTCAAGCGTGGCGACGACCCTGAGCCCGACGGCATCAACAAGAGAGAACCGCGCGGGCGACGCGAAGGCTGGCGTGATCGCGGCGAGCGCTCGGAACAAACCGGCACGGCGACCGGTGAGGAGCGACCGCGGGGGCCGCGTTACATGGGCGGTGCAGGCGACGCCGGCGACGATCGTGACTTCCTGACCGCCGAGGAGCGAGAACGCCTGCAGGACTTCATCAAGGAACACTTCCCCGAACTGAGTGATCGGCTTAGGGCGGGCCGCGTTCCACAACGGATCGCCTGGCCGCTGCTGCGGCTCATGCGCATACAGAAAAGCGACCCCGAGCTGGGCGGCAAGCTCATCGAGGAGCACCGGATCGAGATGAAGTTGGTGGAGAGCCGGCGCGGGTATCGGGATGCTCCCTCCGAGACCGCGAGGGAGAGCATCCGCATCAAGATCCGCCAGTTACTTGAACAGCGGTTTGACGTCCGCCAGGCCCGGCTTGAGCTGGAAATTCGCGATCTCCAGAGACGAATCGAGAAGGCCAGAGAACGTCTGGCGAAGCAACAGGCCAACAAGGCTCAGCTCGTGGAAAACGAACTGGAGCACCTGACCGATACGTTTGAAGAGAGCGCGGGGCGAAAGGAGGATCGTACCTCGCTGCCCGAGGGGCCGGGTGGACCTCTTGGAGCGGGGCCGCGTTCCGAACGTGCCCAGCCGCGCGAACGATAGTCGGCCGCATGACCACCGTACCGGGGCAGGCGATCCGCGGTCTTCGAACGGCGGGTCGCCTGCTTCCTTGTCTGTCCTCACTTGCACCGCACCAGCACACGAAGACGCTTGGCGGAGTATGAACCCGCGTTGGAGGAAAACGTCCAGTCGGGATTGTCTTTGGGCTTGTTGCCGATGCCGAGGTCCGCGCCCTGCCCGGCCCGCCAGTGGTTGATCGCGAAAAGCGTCTGCTTCGCCGCGTGGTTGTGGACCTGCATCGAGCCATAGCCGGCCACCGGGTCGGCAATCTGGTCACCGAAATCGTACACGTTCGACGACGCCTGGGGCACCTTGGCCGCGTTGGTCGCAGCGTAGTTGTGCGGCCAGAATTCGATGTTGCCATCGGCCAGGCCCGTACCGGTAACGATACCCTGGACGTTGGAAAAGACGTTCATGTTGGCCACGTTCTGCTGGAAGCTGGCCTGGGAGGCGACAGTCGGCACGCCGATCTTGCCCAGGTCGTCGGTAAAGGCATCCATGGACACGTAGAGGTATCTGGCATCTTCGCCGGAAGTCAGCTCGACAAAGTAGGCGATTCGGTCAAAGGACCGGGTGATCCCGGCACGGCGATCCGCGTCGTAGCTGATGGTCTCGCCGAGCTTGCCCAGGTCGAGATCGTAGACCAACTGGTATTGCCTGGCCTCAGGTACGTTCATCACCAGCGGATCGCGAACCGGCACGTTGCCGGCGCGGAAGGCCCCGGCGGGCAGGCCTTCGGCGTTCATCAGGTTTGGCTCGGCGAGCATGCTCCAGGCAAATCGGACCGCGACCGGCTTCTTCACTTCCGGCGAGGAGACGATCACACTCGCCCCGTCAATCCTGGCCTCGGCCTTGACGAAGCCGCCCTCCTCGGCATCGATGATCTCAAACCAAGTCAGCGGCTGGCCGTCGCGGCTGGCCAATCCGCCGTCGGCATGGTCGAACGTCACGCGGATCCTGTCGTCCTCGATGCTCATCGCCTTGTACACCGGCCCGGAGTACACCACGTTCGTGCGCCCGTAGGTCTTGGCCAGTGCCCACAAAGCAAGTCGCCGGCCGACGTCCTGCTTGTTGTTGGGATGGATGTCGCGAAGGTTGGAGATGTCGTTGATGACAACCATGCCGGTATTCGGGATCTCCTCGGCGGCGGCCCGCTGGGCTTCCCAGAACAGGGCTTCGGTCTCCGGGTTGCCACCATAGTTGAATGGTGCGATCTGGACAAAGTAGAACCGCAACTCGTCCAGCCCCCAGAGCTGCCGCCAGCCGCCGATCAGGGCTTTCATCCGCTCCGTGTAATGCCGGCCCTCGCCGAGGTTGGATTCGCCCTGGTACCAGATGGCCCCGCGCAGGGTGAACGGACAAAGCGGGTGGATCATGCCGTTATAGAGCGCCGTCGCGTGCTGAACGTCGCTCGGCGGCTGCAGTTCCCCCGGATAGGTCGGCATGGGTGGAACCAGCCCGCGGTCGTTCAGGGCCTTCCTGGCCGCCTCCAGCCACCGCTCGGTTTCCTTGAGGACCTGCTCCAGTCGCTGTTGATGAAGCGGCGTGCGCGGATCACCGAGCTGCACCCGTTCATAGTCCGCCTTCAGCGCCGGGACGGCCGCAAAGCCCTCGGGCGGTGTCCAGGTTTGAATCACCGTGCCGCCCCAACTGGAATCGATCAGGCCTACGGGGACATCGAGTTGTCTGTGCAACTCACGCCCAAAGTAGTAGGCCGCCGCCGAGAAGCCGCCCCAGCCGCCCTCGGCCACGGACTTGGGCGAGCAAGGTCTCCACCCACCGCTGATGTCCTGTTGCGGCACGGGTGCCCACTTCTTGCCCACCTTCAGCAGGCGGATACCCGGATGGTCGGCGGCGGCGATCTCCTTCTCTGCATCCTTGCAGGCGGCCACCCCCATCTCCATGTTGGATTGTCCGGAACACAGCCACACCTCGCCGACCATGACGTCCTCGAACTTGACCGCGCTGGAGCCGCTCACCGTCAGGGTGTGCGGGCCCCCGGCGTCGACCGGGGCAAGCGTGACCCGCCACTCGCCGCGGTCGTTGGCCTTGACCTGCTTGCTCTCGGTGAGGAACTGCACGGTGACGGTCTCCTCGGGTTGAGCCCATCCCCAGATCGTCAGCGGCAGGTCCTGCTGCAGGACCATATGACTGCCGAACACGCCGGGCAGGCGGATCTCGGCTCTGGCCCCTGCGGGCGACAGACCGGCCAGAGTCAGGGTGACGGCGAGCATCTTTCCGATATGGGCGAAGGATGTTGATTTCATGGCCGGCATCTTAACGAGTCATGTCAGCATCCGTAAAGACTCCTCGCCCGTCTGGATGAGGCCTTCGAACGCGAGCGGGCCCTCACCGCCGCCGTCGCCCACGAGTTGCGAACACCCGTGTCCGAGGTCCGCGCCATTGCCGAGATCACCCTGAACCGCTCACGCGAGCCGGAAGAGTACCGCCGGGCGCTGACCGAGACACTCGACGCCACCCGAAGTCTCCAAAGCCTCATCGAGAAGCTCCTCATCCTCGCCCGCCTCGAGGCCGGACGGATGAAGCCGGAACTCGAACCGGCGTCAACTGCGGACTCGGCTTGACCCTGGTGCGACGAGCGATAGAGGCCATGGGAGGTAGTGGCGAGGCCCGCGTGAGTCCTGATCGTTGCTTCTCCCTGACCTTGACGTTCCAGGCCGTCACGGATGCCTGCTCAGCCACATCCTGATTCTCCCCCCGGCACAAGCTCACCCCGCAACGTCCCGTCCCAGGACTTCCTCCCTTGCGGAACGGCAATCGGTCCGGTTCCACCCTCCGCTCCCATTCACTGCCCGATCAGATCAGGAGTGTGACCCCAGGCTCACGGAATGAGCGCATGAACAGTAGCCCGCCGTCAACCGGATGCAGTGTCTCGCTGCAAGGCATCAAGGTCTCCGGTTCTGCCGGAGACCCTGACGCCCCGAACAGACTGCTCGCTTCCGAACGGGGCGTCTACTTCTCACCCACCACCGTCACCGTCGGCGGGCGGATGCTGCGCAACCGGCGTTCGACGCTCTCCTGAAAGGCTCGGGCATGCTCATACGACTGACGAGCCAGCGGCCACTCCAGCACGATATCCACCTCGTAGGTATCGGTCGCGTCGAGGAGCGGCCGCGCTTCGTGCAAGCGTTTCTCCAGTACCTCGAGACGGCCCATGCACTCGGTCATCTGGATTGAGATCTCACCCAGTTCGTCGTTGAGCTTGGCCACGTGGCTCCCGCCTTGGGCCGCGATCATTTCCTCGGTCCTGGCCGCCAACTCCGCTTGAGCGGCCGCCAGTTCGGCCGCCGCGTGATTCGCCTCACTGGTGGGGGCCAGGCCGCCCGCAACCTGCTGCTTGATTTGCTCGACCTTCTGGCGAAGGGCATCCAATTTGGCTCGAGCGGCGGCGAGGCTGGGATGCTCGGGCGCCGCTCGCAACTCCTTGATCTTGGCGCCGACCTCCGCGATCTGCCGCTCAAGCGCCTCCTTGCGCATCCGGGTAGTATCGTATTTCAGGGAGACTTCCTGCTTCTCAGTCTCCAGCCGCCGGATCATCTCCACCACCGATTCTCGGGTCAACTCGACCTGGCGTGCCTTGTCCAGCAGCGTCCGCCGCGTTTCCTGCAGGCGGCGGAGATTATCTCGGGCAAGCGACACTTCCTTCGACGCGAGCTTCATCGTTTCCTCGGTTCGACCAAGCTCCATCTTGTGAACCTCCGTCAGTGCGTTCCGCAGCCGTTCACAGATGGCCAGGAGAACCTCATTCGCGCCCGTGTCGACCGGCATGGAAACATGCACCATGCCCAGGAGCGTGACCTCGCTCTGGATGCCCGACTCGTCAATCGTCGTTGTGGCAAAAGTCTTGGCCGCCCCATCCGGCGCTCCCATCACCCCCTCCATTCCACCCATTCTACCAGCCGCCGCCGGCCCGCCGAACCCAAGTCCACGCGAAGCGCCCGCAGGCCCTGCTCCGCCCGCGCCGTACCGCGAACCTCCGCCCACTGGACCACCGTAACCGCCCAGTCCCGCCCCGGCTTGCCCAGCGGACACGGTTCCACCCATCGCTTCGAAGATCACGTCACCAATGTCGACCACATCTTCACCGTAGACGCTTCGAAGCGCGGATTTGACCACCGGGCTGCTCTTGAGGAGAGCTCCGACGACTTCGGACGTCAGCGGCAACACCGCCGGATCGCACGTGATCTTGACCAGGCAACTGGCCTCCTGCCCCGGCGTAAGCTTCGGCTTGGCCGGCGGCGTGGTCGGTTCGGCCGCCATTGCCAGCCCCGCGATCGTCAACCCGCCGAGAAGAGCGAACGTCATACGATTCAGCGAACTCATAGTCGATCTCCTTTCGAAGTCTCAAGTTCCACCAGCCGCTTCCGGGCGACGGACGCGGCATTCGTGCCTGGAAACAGCTCGATCGTCTGCCGGTACGAGCGGGCCGCGGCATCGCGCAGGTTAAGCTCGCGGTACGCCCGGTCCGCCTGGTAGACCATCAGGAAAGCCGTCCGCTCCAGCTCCTGGTCGAACCGAGCCAGCGTGTCCGCCACGGGGGCGTCCGCCGCCTCGTCCGCAAGAGCCGCCTGCTGAGCTCCAGCCTGGATCCGGTTGTCCGCAAGCGCCGCCCGAAGCTCGCCGCGAAGCTGCCGGATCTCTGCACGCAAAGCCGCGATTTCCCCCGGAACGTCGGCCGGCTTGGCGTTCCGCGAAGTCGGCCCCTGACGGTCGACCTGGACGATGGGGCGGCCGTCCTCGCTCGGCTGCCCCCACGGCACGGTCGCCAGCAGCGCCAGACACGCCGCCACCCCGGCTACGGCCGCCACCGACCCACCTGCAATTCGCCACCACCGCTGCCGCTTGACCCGCGCTCGGACCCGATCCGCCAGATGGCCCGCGAGCATCGGCGGCGGACCCGCCAACCGATCACCTTGCCTCAACAATTGCTCGATCCGATCCTGGCTCACGATAGCCCTCCATCATCCGCCAGATCACCCAATAACTCCCTCAGCCGCTTCCTCGCCCGGTGCAGCCGAGCCTCCACCGTATTGATCGAGACCGCCAGCACCTCCGCCACCTCGCCAGAACTCATCTGCTCCAGATACCGCAACACGACCACCTCTCGGTATATCTCCGGCATCTGCCGAACAACCGTCCGAATGCGATCCAACACTTCGCGGTCCGCCAAGGGCAGCTGCTCCGCCACCGCCCGGTGGCTCAGCCCGTCCAGCACCGTTTCCTTCGCCTGCAGCCGCGGGAACCACCGCAAGACCAGCCGGCGACGACGCCCTTGCGACCGGCAGGTATTGACCACGATTCGGGTCAGCCAAGACGAGAACCGGGCCTCGCGGCGGAAGCTCGGCAAGCCCTTGAGAACGGCGACGAAGACGTCTTGCACAACGTCGTCGATGTCCTCCGGCCAGCCCAGGAGCCGATACACCATCCCCGCCACCCGGGGCTGATAACGGTCCACCAGCCGGTCAAAAGCCGAGCGGTCCCCGGCCACGAATCCTTCGACGAGCCGTTCCTCGTCAAACTCGGCGGGGCTGGTCGTGCGGTCCGCTGGGATCGCCCGGATGTTCGACATCAGTGACCATATTAGACGATCGAGAGCGGCCTGACTTACCGCAAGTTGTGCCTTTTTCACCCCGGGCCGGATGAGAGTGTGTGCCATTGCTGAATGGCGGCCTCCATGACCTGTTACCTGCCGACGGCCGATCGCCAACGGCTCTCTGATCGCCGCTCCCGATTTCCCGATGCCACGGTATAATCCCCGCCATGGCCTTGAACCTGACTCCCGACTACTTCGAGGCGGACCGCAAGTATCGCCAGGCGCACACCCCGGAGGAGAAGCTGGCCGCTCTGGAGGAAATGCTCCGGACCATACCCAAGCACAAGGCCAGCGAGAAGAAACAGGCGGATATCAAGCGGCGGATCAGTGAGCTTCGCGAGGCCCCGGCAAAGAAGAAGGGGGCCGCAGTCGATCCGTACCACATTCCGCCCCAGGGCGGCGGGCAGGCCCTGCTCCTCGGTCTGCCCAACAGCGGCAAGTCCTCGATCGTCGGATGCCTGACCAAGGCCGCGGTCAAGATCACCGACTTCCCGTTCGGCACGGCCCTGCCCGTGCCCGGCATGGCCCACCACGAGGACGTGCCCATCGAGTTGGTCGATCTGCCGCCGGTGACGCCCGACCACATGCCGCCGGGAATGCTGGGGGCGATCCGCAATACCAATGTGCTGCTGCTGGTGGTCGACTCGGCGGCCGACAGCGTCCTCGAGGACCTCGACACGCTACTCAACATCCTCCGATCCTACGGCCTGCAGTGGGATCGGGCCAGCGGCGACGACGAGGCCAGCGCCACAAGGGAGGACGACGCATCGGAACCCGGCCTGGCCGTCGGTCCACACGCCCTGATCGTGTGCAACAAGTGCGACCTGCCCGCTGCGGCCGCCAACCTGGAGGTGCTCCGAGAGCTGCGCACCAGCCCGCCGCCGATGATGCCCGTCTCCGCCCTCACCGGCGAAGGACTCAAGGAGATGCTCGCCTACCTGTTCAGTCTGCTGGGCGTGATTCGTGTCTACACCAAACTGCCGGGAAAACCACCCGACAGAGAGAAACCGTTTGTTCTGCCGGCCGGCAGCACGGTCGGCGAACTGGCCCGCATGATTCACAAGGACATCGCCGATCACCTCAAGCATGCCCGCATCTGGGGCGAGAAGGTCTTCAACGGTCAGCAGGTTCACGCCACCCATGTGCTCGACGATCGCGACGTCGTGGAACTGCATACCTGAGACGCTGTCCCCACCCCGCACACCACACGCCGAGAAGATCAGCCTCGAAAGACAAGCACCCGCAAAGCGAACGGCCGGTTGAGAGGCCCACACTTCGCACGTCGAACCGTGGTATTCCTCGGGATTGCGAACCAAGCCGATTCGCGGGCAGGACCGGGCGAGTCGTGAGGTCCTCGCCACGACGAACACGCATCGGTAAAAACGCACACGGCTTCCGGCGAAGGAGTCGCTGGAAGCCATGGCTGGTCCATTCGGCCGGTCGTCGGAGACCGGCACAACGTGAAATCACGAGGATTTCACGGCCGTCTTGTCATCGGTCTTCTTCTCGTCCGCGGGCTTGCTGATCTTCGCGCCTGCGGGCAGTTCGATGATCGTCCCGGCCGGCAACGCGAAGCTGCGCGTTCTGGGTACGCGGTCCTTGTTCAAGTCGTACAACTCGATCCAACGGGAGCTGTCGCCGTAGCACTGCCTGGCCAGAGAGGACCAGGAATCGTTGGCCGAGACCTTGTAGGCCCGATCGGCCGGAATCGGGTCGGCCACCTTCTTGGCCGTGGTAGCGGTAAGTGGCTTGGCTGTCGTGGTCGCGAACTTCGAGGCAGAGTCGGTCGCCGAACTGGTGAGGTCCTTCGATCCACCTGTGGTCGTCTCAGGGGCCGGGGGAATATTCAGCTTGGCACCGAGCCTCAGCCGGCGAGGGTCAATGTTGGGGTTGGCCTTGGCAATCAAATTGGCATACTTGCTGTGGCCAAGGTACTTGAGGGCCAGCGAGGAGTAGGTATCGCCGGACTGGATAACATGGGTAGTCGTCTTGCCAGTGGTCGTCGACGCAGGCTTGAGGGTCGAATCGACCGGGCCGGTCAGCGATGATGTGAAGGATCTGTCGAGAGTCTTGGTCGTTGTGGCCAGGGGATCAACCGTGCCGACCCGGGTGGGCGACGTCATGCCCACAGACGGACGGGTGCTCGGCGGCAACGCTGACAGTCCAGGGGCGGGGGGCAACACCCCGACCGAAGGGGTCGTCGGCGTCGTGGTTCTGGGCATCGGACCCGGAGTCAGGGTCGAGGATCCGCCAAGCGAGGTGGAGCTGCCACCTGTGCCCAAGGGTGATCTCGTGGCATCCGGGAACGATGGTCCCGGCGGGTTCGACCCGGCAAGGGGACTGGAGGTCCTGCCCAGGCCGGTCGAGCCAGTTGAGCCCGTCAGGCCGTGACCCGAGGCTCCGCTCACGCCGCTCCCAGGAATCGTCGTTTCCACAGGCCTGGGCCGCAGCGGCGACGACGACGTGTCTCGCACCACCGGCGAAATCGGGGAAGAGGACATGTCGGAGCCCCCGGTTCTCGGCCCCGTCGGAGCAGCCGAATCCGGACGCTTGGCCAGCGTGGGCCCCCCGCCGGTGGCCGTCTTCTGGGCCGCACCGGTCAGAGTCGGATTGCCGTTCTTGTCCTTGTCGGCGCTTGCCGCTCCGCTCGTGTTGCCACTGCCGGCGGCGTCCCCAGGCTTGTTCGCCGAGCTGCCCCGGTTGCCCCAAACCAGATAACTGGTTCCTAGAACAATCAAGAGGACAGCCACACCGATGGCAATTGTCGTATCTCGTCGCATTGTGAATCCCTCAGACATATGGCGGGGGGGCGGCCGGGCAGGTGCACCACACCATGACCACCCAGGTCGCGTCCGTGCATCGCGCTTCTTTCCAGAACCTGCGGCCCAGTACGCCACTGCTCCGCTTGTGGAAAACAACGCTCGAATATAGCGTAAAACCGTCCCTGGTCAAGAGGGAAAGGGCGAAACGTCGCCACGTCAGAACGCGAAATCGGCCAACCGATACAATCAAGGAGCCGGAACAAGCCCTGCTCGCCCAAACAGGGCAACAGAAGGGAAACCAACGGCGAGACGGGGAGCGGCCGGGGGTGAAATCAGCTGTGAGTTTCGATGTCCGCTCACGATGCGCCAACCGGTAATGCCAGGATTCGGGCTCACTTGAAACCGACGCCGACTCGCTGCGAATCGAATCGGCGGTAAGTGTTCTGCGATCCATCGAAACCGCGGCCCTGGTAGTCGATGAATCGCTCGTTGAACACGATCACCTGGCCTGGAGAGTAGAAGGACGGAGTCGAAGGCCAGTCACTCCGGCAGGCGAAGTCCGACCCGGAGTACAGACCGGGCCGGCGATCGAAAAGCAGGGCGGAAGCATACCCGCGCTCCCGCTTCGCCACCAGGGTGCCCTGCGGCTTCTCCGCGGCAACCGAATGCCGCTGCAAACAGCGCCCGGCCGGTCCGTGCCGATCAGGGCCGCAGCCGGCGACGGCGAACATCACCAGGCTTGAGATGATCAACACCCACGTCCGCACGCTTCAGACCTCCCTCCGGACATACCCGCCCTCCAACTCGCACCCGGCATCCATCGTGCCGTCCGGCCCATCACCAGGCCCTCTGCCCGATAAGACCTCGCCTCCATCCCTGCCAACGCGAATCCCGGCAGAATATGACGACTTTAACGACCGGGTCGTCTGTAGCGAAGGGCTGCCGGGTGACGATGGTCCTCGAAGGCACGTCGCCTCAAGCGAATATAAACCATTCAAAAATATAAACTTAAGACGAATCACCGCGATGCTGCGAGGACCAAGCAATGGAATTGCCGCACCAGAAGTCAACGCACCCCCAGTGGAAGCTGTGGATCTCATAACCTACTTCGGGTTAAGATCTTACGGTTCTACGGACTTAAAGGATGTCCCCCTCGCGAATCCAGCCCACCAGCTGTGCAGCCGTGCCCCCATCCGGCCTTGCCTCGGCGACAAGCAGTTCTGCGGCCTGGCAAGTCTGGAACAATCGCCAGACTTCCGTGAGCTCGGTATCCGGATGCACGACCGGCGGGGAAGGCGACAGGAGATCGCAGGCCAGCACCAGACCGTCGAGACTTCCGGTCCGGAGAGCGTGCCGGATGGTGGGCATATTGACCACGCCCAGAAGATCACCCTGCTCGCTCACGACGGGATAGCTCTCCTGACCGCTGCGCGACACGACGTCCAGCATCGATCCCAAAGAAGCGTTGAAGCAGAAGGTCGCTACCGGCCGCCGCATGATCTCCGCCGCCCGGCGACCCTCCAGAAGAACCCTCACCCCCCGAGCCGCCCCGAGGTCCAAACCCCGCCGCAGGAGACTCAGATCGTACATGTTGCCCGGCACCAGCCGCTGCACAATCCACGCGGACAGGGCAGCCACACACATCAGCGGGACAATCAGGCCGAGCTCATAGTGTCCCAGCTTCATCATGATGATCAGGGCACAAAGCGGGGCTTGAAATGTCCCCGCGATCATGCCGGCCATGCCCAAAAGGCCCGCGGCCGCTCGGTCGAAGCCCATCGCTCCGCCGATACAGGCGCCCAGAGCCGCGCCCATCACCAGGGCAGGTGCGAACGCGCCGCCGGGACATCCGCTCGACAAGGTCAGCACGGTGGCGGCCAGCTTGGCCAAGGCGACGATACCCACCAGCAACAGGGGCAGGGAGGCGCCAACGAGGGCCTCGATGTGGTCGTAGCCAACACCCTGAACCTGCGGGACGAAGGCGGCGATGCACCCGACGGCCAGGCCTCCCAGCGACGGCTTGACCCACACCGGAACCGACCATCGATTCACGCGCTCGTAAAGGGCCTGCGATGAACGCATGTAGAGCACACTCAGGGCCGCACACAGCACCGCCAACGGCAGGGCCAGAAGCAGGAGCCTCGGGCCGGCCACCGGGATCGAAGGCAGGTAGATAGCAGGCTCGAGACCGAACGCCCATTCATTCACCGCGCTGGCCGCGACGCTGGCGAGCATCACCGGCGCCATTGTCTTGATGCGGAAATCCCGGAGGACAACTTCGAGCACAAACATGACCCCACCGATGGGCGCGCTGAACACCGCCGCCATACCCGCGGCAGCCCCGCAGCCCATCATGACCTGGATGTCGTGCTTCTCCAGACGACTCCATCTCCAGGCGTAAGAGCCAGTTACAGCACCCAGCTCCACGATCGGGCCTTCCGGTCCCGCCGATCCACCGGAGCCAAGCGTGATCATTGAACTCGCGGCCGCGGCACCCATTCGGAGATCGTCGAGCGGGCGGTCCTCGGCGGCGCTGTGGATCACAACCGGAACGCCATGCCCGGAACGAGCCCGCAAGTACCGGTAAAGCAGTAGGCCGACGACAAGACCGCCCAGGGCGGGCATGGTCAGCCGGGTCAACCAGGCGAAGCCGCCCAGCTCCGCCTGTAGCCAGCTGCTGAGCAGCTGAAGACCGTGAACCCCGCCACGGAAGGCCAACGCCAGACCGCCGGTACCCACACCGGTCAGCAGGGCCAACACCAGGATCCTGGCGTGGTAGAACACAGTCTGGCTTCGTTCACTCATAACAACGGCGGGCGACTCGCCGCAGACCTGACGCGGGGTCACGCGGAAGGCAGCGACAGCTCACGCAGCGGGACCTCGACCTCCATGGCTCCGAGGTTCACCACCGCTAACTGCTTATGCAGCAATACCCTAACGACTTGACCAGGGCGGTCAAACCTCTGGACGTGCACCCGGTCACCCGGCCGCAGGGCGGAAACCGTCTCGATCCACTTCTGGAACTGCCGCTGCTGATCGGCCAGGGCCATTCGCTCCTTCTCGGCCGCCTGGCGAGCCTGATCGGCGGCCAGCTTGGCGGCCTCGGCCTCGCTTCGGGCGGCTTCCGCCTGACGACGCGAGGTCAGCGTGCCCCGGATCGCCCGGCTTAGTTGCTCGTGTGAGCCGCTAAGGTAGCCCCGAGCGGCTTCGATGATCTTGCGGGGCAGGCCCAGGCGGGCGGCGATGTTGATCGCGTTGCTGTTTCCCGGCTCACCGATGATGAGACGATAGGTCGGCCGGAGCGTCTCGATATCGAACTCGACACAGGCGTTCTCAGCCCGGGCCTGCGAGTAGGCCACGCTTTTCAGTACGCCCAGATGAGTCGTAATCAGCGCCGGGCACCGGCGTTCGAGCAGCTCCTGAACGATGGCCTGTCCAATGGCCGCCCCTTCGTCCGGATCGGTTCCCGCCCCGAGTTCGTCAATCAGGACCAGGGTCTCAGCCCCGGCCCGCTGGAGCATGGCCATGAGCTGCTTCAGGTGGGCGCTAAACGTACTCAATGATTGTTGGAGGCTCTGCTCATCACCGATATCCACCAGAACATCCTGATATACAGGGACATAGCTGCCTTCGCCGGCGGCAATGGGCAGGCCGGCTTGGGCCATCGCACAGGCAATGGCCACGGTCTTCAGCGTTACCGTCTTGCCCCCCGTGTTGGGACCTGTCACCACAAGCACGTCGAAATCATCGCTCAGCCGCACATCGATCGGCACGACGTCATGGTCCTCGCCCTCGGCAGCGGCCTTCTTGTGCATGTCCACCAGCAAGGGGTGACGGGTCCGCTGCAGGCGGAGCTTGCGGTCCGTCGAAAGCCGCGGACAAGTCAGGCCATAGGCACGCGCGAATCGCACCTTGGCCACCACGAGGTCGAGGACACTCAGGGCGTCGAGCGTCTCCAGGATCGCCGCCTGGTTGAGGTGGGTCTGATGGGTCAGATGCCAAAGGAGCCGATTGACCTCCGTGGTTTCGTCGTTCTTGAGGCTGATAATCAGGTTGTTCAGTTCGACGGCCTCGGCCGGTTCGACAAAGAGCGTCTGCCCGGAATCCGAACTGCGATGAATGATGCCCGGCACTCGTCCTCGATGCTCAGCGGACAGGGGCAGGACAAGCCGGTCCTCATGAAACGTGGCCTGAGGATAACGCAGCCAGCGGGTCGCGTGCCTGTCGCGCAGGAGGCGATCGATCACATGGCCGATCTTGATTCGGGCGTTGGCGATATCCACGCGGAGCCTGTTGAGCTTGGCGCTGGCGTCGTCGCGAATCTGCCCGCTCTTGTCCACCACCCGCAGAATCGCTTCGCTCAGGGGGCGGAAATCACTGATTCGTGTACAGATGGCTCGAAGATGGACGGCTTCTTCTCGGAGCCTGGAGGCCCAGCAAACGATCTCGTGGGTCGCGTCCAGGGTTTCGGCCAGGACGGCAAACTCGTCCGGCTCGAGGCAGTGCGGGGGAACCGCCACGCGTACCGCCTCGCGGATATCATGGATGCCCCCAAAGGGGGGCAGTTCGATCGTCGCCCCGGCCTCGATCATTTCCGCGACTTGGCCAAGCCACTGCTCGATCAGGTCGTGGCGAGCCACAGGTCTAACCTTCTCGGCCATCCGTCGCCCGAGGGCGCAGCTGGCGTGTTCGGCCAGCAAAGCCCGAACGCGATCGAACTCGATGACCGTCAGGGTGTGAGAATCCACCGGCTCCTCTCATAACTCACTGCTGCTCCGCAGTGTAAGAAATCGTGCCCCATTCTATCCGAAACGCGCAGTTTTTGCCGAGGGCCCCGGGCGGCTTGCGCGAAGTAAAAAAGCCCAGGTATTCGGGGCTCAGACCTTCAGCCATCCCCTCCAGATCGTCGATATGAGATTTGTTATCGGACAGACCCGACGGATGTGCGTCCGGTCCGACGCCCAAGTGAGGACGCCTGGATCCAGAGCCGATAAATGATCCGGCGCTGTTCTATCGGACGGCAAGGCGATCGACCGTCAAGTATGCGGACGAAGTGGCAGGCCATGAGCACGCAACGAGCATGGTGGACGACGACCACCCTTCTGCTGGCAGCTTGGCTGCCGAACGGCTGCTCCCGGGAGGAGCCCGCCCTGCCCCTCGAGCAGGTCGCCACCGAGATCCGGCCGATCGAACCCCTTCTGCCCACCGCCGGGGATCCGGAGCTGACCTTGTTCGGCGAACTCCCTGAGCGAGCCCGGGTGCCTTTCCATGCCCGGGCGGCCTCCCCCATGGAGCAGCATACCTTCACCACCGAAGGGGCCGATTTCGACGTGGATATCTCTCCCGACGGCAAGTGGATGGTCTTCGCCTCGACGCGGCACTCGGTCCGCCCGGACATCTACCTGAAGACGATCAACGGCCGGGCGGTCACGCAACTGTGCTCCGATCCGGCCTCGGACGTGGAACCCTGCTTCAGCCCGGACGGCAAGTCCGTGGTCTTCGCCAGCAACCGGTCGGGCAACTGGGATCTGTGGCTGATCGGCCTGGATGGCGGGCGGCCCCGGCAACTCACCAACTCGCCGATGCACGAGATTCACCCCTCGTTTGCCCCGGAAGGCAAGCGGCTGGCCTACTGCGCGTTTAACGCCCGGGCCGATCAGTGGGAGCTCTGGACAGTTCAACTAGATCTTCCGAGCTCTAATCGGATGATCGGCATAGGCCTGTTCCCCGAATGGAGCCCGATCGGCGACAGCATCATCTACCAGCGGGCCCGCGAACGCGGCGGACGGTGGTTCAGCATCTGGCGGACCGACCTGGAGATGGGCGAGCCGCGATACCCGACCGAAGTGGCGGCCAGCCCCGACATGGCCCTCATCCAGCCCGGTTGGAGCCCGGATGGGCAGTGGATTGCCTATGGGACGGCCAAGCCGGGCACGGGCGGAGAGACACCGGACGCCACCGGTCCGATCCTGAGTCGAGGAGATATCTGGGTCATTCGGGCGGACGGAACTTCGCCGCTGCAGCTCACCGACGGCGAAGGCACGCACTTCAGCCCGACCTGGGGCGTTGATCAACGCGTGTACTTCAGCTCTCGCCAGACCGGGGCCGAGAACCTCTGGTCGGTCCGGCCAGCGCTGGCTCCGATAATGCCTTCGGCGGCGGCCGCCGAAGAGGGAACGAACCAAGGTCTCTCGGGCAAGGCGGTCACGGAAAGAACCCGGCGGCAGGCCGCCAGGGTTGACCAGAATTGAGAAATTGACGTTCAAGGTGGTTTAGGAATTAGACGAAGTTACAGGTGTCTCGGGTCCGCGAATGTGGGGCCGGGACGGGCTACGGGTTGCGGAGCGCGGCGTGGAAACCGCTCGTTCCAGGCGCCCGCGGCCCCGAGGATGGTGGTTGGTCAAGGATGATCACGACTGGGGTTCACCTCAGGGAAGAGAGGATGACCTCCACGAAGAGCCGGAAGGCCGGTGGGTGGAGTTGGATGCTCTGCCTCTCGCTGGCTGCGGCCGCCGCTTGCTCGGAATCGAGGAATCGGCACAACGTGGAGTGGTCTTCCGCCCCGCCGGATCGGACCATCGCCGTGGCTCCGGCGCTGAACTTCAGCGGGAGCGCGGACTTCGATCCGGTCAAAGTGGCCGACATCATGGCCAGTGAACTCTCAGAATCCCCCGGGATCGGGGTGATCGGCGTGAACCGGGTGTTGGCGGTTCTTGCGGAGCAGAGCGTTGATCGGATCCAGTCGCCAGAACACGCTCTTCAGGTGTGCGATCGGCTCGGAGCCGACGCGATCCTGGTCTTCGCCCTCATCGAATACGACGCCTACACCCCGGTGGTCGGAATCGCGGCTCAGATGTACACGCGCCAGGCGACGGGTCGACAGCTTGATCCGGTTGCGGCCTCGCGAATGGCACGCCCTTTCGACTACAGCCTCTCCGACCGGGGAGCTCGGCCTTCGGCTGAGATCCAGCGGGTGTTCAACGCCGAGCACGGGGACGTCCAGCAGGAGGTCAAGGAATACTCGGACTCGCGGACCGCGAACAAGAGTCCGTATGGCTGGAAGAAGTACCTGCGAAGCCAGCAATGGTATCTCCGCTTCTGCTGCTCGCGGGTCTGCCGAGACCTGAATCAGCAGATGATGTGGAGCGGGCAGAGAACGCCGGCCGTCGTGGACGTCGCGGCTGACACGGAGGCAGGACGATGAATAACGTTCGGCAGCTCTCGCTGGTCAAGGGAAAGCACCGGTACGTGTTCCGGTACCAGGCGGGTCGAGAGGCGGACATCATCGCGACCTTCGCCGCGATGGCGGCCGATGCCGAGCAGGATTTCGATTGGTTCGACGCGGCGGTCCTGAGTTATCAGATGGGCCGCCGGCTTGAGATGGACCTCGAGGAGGTTTCCGGTTAACTCGGCTGTCCCGCCGGAGGCGGGCCGCCGTGACGGGCCAGGTTGCATCAACACTGGGTTCGCCGCCTACGTTGGTAGCGCCATGAATGAGAATGTCACATTGATCGACGAGTTCCTCAATTACCTGCGGTTTGAACGGCACTTCTCGCCTCATACGGCCAAGTGCTACGCCGCGGACCTGCACCAGTTCTGCGATTTCCTCCGCGGCAACGAGGCCGGGTCCGAGGGAGGCGCCAGTGGTGCCTACGATCCGCTGGTCCAGAACGGGAACGGTGGGGGCGTCGCGACAGCCGTGGCCCCATCGCTGCCGCGGACGGTGACGACCAACGAGCGCGATCTGCTCGTGGCGGTCGACACCGAGGACGTGCGCAGGTTTCTCGCGTTCCTCAAGGAACGCGAGTACTCCAAGAGCACCACCGCGCGCAAGCTGGCTACGCTGCGCAGCTTCTACAAGTTCTGCATGAAGCGGACCTATGTCCAGAGCCACCCCTTGGCCAGTATCCGGACACCCAAGCAGGACAAGCGGCTGCCCAAGTTCCTGGAAGAGGAACAGGTCCGCAAGCTGCTCGAGACGCCGGACGTGACCACGCTCCTGGGAGCCCGCGATCGCGCCATGCTCGAGACCATGTACTCGACCGGCGTGCGGGTCAGCGAGCTCGTGGACCTGAACATCGCGGACGTCGATTTCGTGGGCGAGGCCCTGCACATCCGGGGCAAGGGCAAGAAGGCCCGCATCACCCCCATCGCGCCGACCGCCCTGGCCTGGATCCGACGCTACACCGACCTTCGCCGCTCTGATCCCCGGTCATCCAGCTTCAACCAGGAAGCCGTCTTCGTGAACAAGCACGGGCAGCGGCTCAGCACCCGCAGTGTCCGCCGCAAGCTCGACAAGTATCTGGCTATCGCCGGACTCGACCCGTCGATCAGCCCACACACCCTGCGGCACAGCTTCGCCACCCACATGCTCAACCGCGGGGCTGACCTGCGGGCCGTGCAGGAACTCCTCGGGCATCAGTCATTGTCCACCACGCAGATCTACACCCACGTGACCACCGCCCGGATGAAACAGGCCTACGACGACGCCCACCCGCGGGCGTAGTCCGGATCACGGCGACGAACCGAGACCGTCGCCAGCCAGGTCAACACGCGACAGCAGAGCACGAGGCACCCGATCGGGTGCCTCTCTCTTTGGGCGACGGCCCGCCGGCAAACCCCAAGCAGCGCTTCCAGATGACACCGCCGCCGCGATCACCGTCCGCGCCGACCCGCAAACCACATTCGGAAACACCCTCAGCCCACCTCACGCTCGGTGGGCGGGCGAACCGCGGCCGGGTATACTCCCGGCCATGATCTGCCTAAATCCATCCCTCCGCGCATTGGGCGTCGTGCTCGCGTGTACCCTGGTCGCAAAAGCGGCCGAGACGAATCAGCCGACTACATCCCCGGCCCTGCGGATCCTCGGCGGGCCGTACCTGCAGGCTCCTTCGCCAACGAGCATGACCGTCGTCTGGACGACCAACAAACCATGTGTCTCCAGGCTTCAGTTCGGCCCGTCCGCGAACGAGATGCCCAACGTCGCAACCAGTGCCCACCACGGCCTGATCGATGCGAGCACTACGCTGCACAGAATCACGGTCAGCGGCCTGAGCCCGGGAACGACCCGCCACTACTGCGCGGTCTCCACCGAGATCGTCGAGTTCAACCCCTACAAAGTGAAGTACGGGCCAAGCGTCAGAACCGAAGGGCAGTTCACCACCCTCGACCCGAAGAAGGAGACGTTCTCGTTTTGTGTCCTCAACGACCGCCATGACAAGGCACCAAAGCTGCGACAGGACCTGGGGGCGGTCAAGTGGGAGGGCGTCGACCTCGTGTTCGCCCTGGGCGACGTCATGAACGACCCGAAGAACGAACCCCAGATCTTCCAGAACTTCATCAACCCTTGTGTGGAGTTCTTCGCGGGACGAATACCGCTGGTCTTCGTTCGCGGCAACCACGAAACGCGCGGAGCACTGGCCCGCAACCTCATCGACTACTTCCCCACCGAAAGCGGACGATACTACTACTCCTTCGATCATGGGAGCATCCATTTCCTGCTCCTGGACGGCGGGGAGGACAAGGGCGATGACTCACCGGAATACAGCGGGCTGGCGGCCTTCGAGGACTACCTCAAGCAGGAAACCGAATGGCTCGACCAGGAGCTCCAGAGCCCCGCGTTCCTCAACGCGCGTTTCCGCGTGTGCCTGCTGCACATCCCGCCCGTGGCCGACACCAAGGACACCAAGTTCATCCGCGCCCCGTGGCTGCGCGACAACTGGAGCCCCAGGCTCAGCAAAGCGGGAATCGACCTCATGCTCTGCGGCCATACCCACGTCTACGCCGAATTGCCGCCCGACGTGAGCCGGGCATACCCCATCGTGGTGGGCGGAACGGACACCGTCATTCGAGTCGACGTCTCGCCCGAACGACTACTAATGACGACCTTCAAGGACAACGGCGCAGTCCTGTCACGGCCACCCGAGGTCCGGGCGAAGCGGTAGGTCGCCCAGCGTTCCGGCCATCGAGCGCATCGGCGCGCTTGACCGATCCCGCGTCCGACGCGGATGAGGCAAGCCGACAGAGGTGATGTCCATTGCAGCCTTGTACGCCGAATACCACGCGGCCGCACGCCAGAAGCAAGCGCGACTCGGGAGCGAGCGCTGCATGCTCAACCGCCCGCAGAGCTGTGCCTGGAACGCCAGACCACTCGGCGCAACCCCACGCCACGACTGAACGCGAAGTGAGACCATCATGAAGAAAACACTGACGCTGACCCGCGAACAGTGCCGGGCGGTAGACCGATATGCCATCGAGCAACTTGGCATCCCCGGCGTGGTCCTGATGGAGAATGCGGGGCGAAACGCGGCCGATCTGATCGAACGCTGGCTGCGGCGGCGAGTGTCAGAGTCTTCGCCGTCCACGTCACGACCATCGCCGCGAAGAGGATCACCACCCGGCCGCGTGGCCGTCGTCTGCGGCAAGGGCAACAACGGCGGCGACGGTTTCGTCATCGCCCGGCACCTGATCCATCGCGGCTATCGAGTCGGTGTGGCCCTGTTCGGCGACCCCGGCTCCTTGGCCGGGGACGCCGCCGTCAACCATGCAGTTCTGGTTCGGATGGGCGTCAGGATCCGGCCGCTGGCGGAATCGTCCCTCGCTCCGGCGGTTCGTACGTGGCGGCAATGCCACATCGTCGTTGATGCATTGCTTGGAACCGGCTTCGCCGGACAGGTCCAGGGACCGCTGGCCAAGGTCATCGAAGCAATCAACAACCTGGCCGGCCCCACGATCGTGGCGGTCGACGTGCCGTCCGGCCTCAATGCCGACACCGGCGAGCCGGGCGGCGCCGCGATCCGAGCGAGCCACACCATCACCTTCCTGGCCGCCAAGACCGGCTACTCACGGCCGACAGCCAGGCACTGTCTTGGCAGGGTCCATGTGGTCGACATTGGTGCCCCGACGCAGCTCATCCTGACTCGACTCGGATCAGAGAAGTGATGCTCCTCGCGGCTATCGAAGGAGACGGCAGGTAACAGGCGAGGCCGCCCTGGATGCTGATGTTTCGGTGTGCTGACGTTCTGGCGTACCGACGTGCCGACGTGCGGACGCGTCGGCGCTTCTACTCCGCCGCTTTGCCTTCCTTCGGAGTCGCCTGGGCGTCGGCCGCGGCCGGTTGACTTTCCGGCCGGCTGGCGGCGGCTGGCTGGGTACGGGCGGTGAAGGCGGCTCGAGCCCTCTTCTCGACTTCCTTGATGTTCGCCTGCCGTTGCTGGAAGGCCTTGCGCTGATCATCGCGCGGGATTCCGTCGAGCTCCTTCTTGAGTCGCTCGAACATGCTGGTGCTGATCTCCTTCTCAAGCCGCTCACGGCGGCCGTCGAGTTCCTTGCGGGCTCGTTTGGCCTTCTCGAGTTCCTCCGGGTCGGTCTTGGGTGCGGCCTCGGCGAGTTCGTTGTACTTGGCGTCCAACTCGGCAAAATCCTGCTTGTGAGCATCGCGATAAGCGGCCGCCTCCTCGCGCATCCGCCGCAAAGCCGAGTATGCACTCTGCTGCTGACCTTCGTCGAGACGGTAGTCCTGGATGAAGTGGCGAACGTAATACTGCCAGGCATCCTCGCTCTTCATGATCGGGCGCGGTTGCGAACTGACCCGCGAGCCGAAATCGCCCGGCTGAAACTCGCCCTGGGCCCAACGCTCAAACTGCTTGTCGTACTGCTGAAAAGCCTTGTCGATTCCATCCATGTCCCGATCGTGAAGCTTGCGCTGCTCTTCGTTCAGGATTTCCCGCCACTTGAGATTGCCGTCAATGATCTCCTGGTGCATGGCGGCAAACAGCGGCCCTGCCCGTCGGGCAAAATCCTTGGCCGCCTCCGGCGGCGGCGCCTGGCCGCCGAGCTGGTAATCCCACCACTCCGAAAACAGGATCCGCAGGTCGCGTTCGTTGTTCTGCAGGAAACCCTTGACCCGCTGAGTCATCAGCTTCTGCGTGTACTCCTGCTGCTTCTCGTCCAGGTTGTACTGGCGGGCGATCTGGTTGACCGCATGCTTCATCAACGCGTCGACCTGCCAGCCCATCGGATTGTTGTCCGCCGCCGCAGACCCGCCCGACGGACCCTGCTGGGCATGCCCGCGTTCGACAATCAGAGCAACCAGCGACAGCCCCAGAAACGCGACCGCACTGCCTACACGGCTCGATCGATCCATGAGACACCTGAAGGCGAACAGCCCCACCCCGGCTACGCGCGGGGTGCGTCGCTCGATTACAGGACACCCGCCCGAACGGCGACCGTCCGCCCAAACACAGTGCATTATTATACTGACCGGGGCTTGTCAAGTTGCGGATGACGCCAACCGCCGGACGAAGGGCCGTCACGCGACCGAGACATCCTCCCCGCCACGGGAGCCGCTCCCGACGCAGAAAGTCACCGAGACCGCTATCAGCCATTGCCCGGCGAAATAGGGCGCCAGCACCAAAAGCCCAGAGAAGGCAAAACCGCCGTGGAAACGAGCAACGGCCAGGACACTGTCCGACAAGACGAACAGGGTGGCCCCAACACAGGCCACGAGCGCGCCTGGCGTCTTCAGCACCAGCGCCCGGCCGGCGGCCTGGGCGGCCATAGCCAGTATGAAGCCGGTGTACAGAACAACCGGCGCACGCAGGCCACTGGGCACGTCGCCCCAGAGAAACGACACCAAGGCCGCCCCCAGAACACTCCAGGCCACCAGCGGGGCTCTTCGGGGAGCGACCGCGCAGTCCGAGGTGAACGCCGCCAGATAGCACAGGTGGGCGAAGAGGAAGCTCACCAGGCCCGGTAAGAACCAGTCTCCGGGCAGCATCAGGAAGGTGTCACCCGCCAGGGAGCAGACCAGTCCGGCGACAATGCTCCACCTGTAAAGACCGGGGCTGGACGGCGAGCCGACCGCGGCGGTGACCAGCAACAGAGCCGTACTCAAGGGCTTGAACAGGTAGGTCAGCCAAGCCATATCCGGCACGGCATACGGAAGTCCGGTGGCCAGCACAACGGACATGACCGTAACCAGCGTGAGGATGAGGAAACCCGCTCGCCGTCGCCTGTTTTGTCTCATCGGCTTTGCCGGCCACTCGTGCACGGATCCTTGCTCCTCCGGCATTGGCTCGTAACGGCCGGATACCGTCTCCTCGGCTGCCTCCTGTCCGCAGTGTTCCGCCACATGACCCCCTCCCCCGCACTCGACCGGGCCCCCGCTCGTGGACGCCGCCACTGTGGCCCACAACCCGATCACGGCCTCCTGCCGATATCCTTGGTGTCGATCGGTTGGAAGCCGAGTTTGACCGCCGGCGAGTCCGGTCTGAGCGTGAAGTCCCCGGCGGCCGGGTCGGTGAACAGCGGGTCGGCAATGACTGAGTGTTCGTCCTGCCCGCGTTTCTTCCAGTCATCGAAACTGCCGCCCGCGAAGTCGATTGCCCCGCCGTCCGTCCGCCAATAGACGTTGCGGTCCAGTTTGTAGTTGTTGTTCTCCCAACTGCTTCCCAGGAGCGAGCCCTCGCTGTAGTACACGATGTTATGATCGAAGAAGAAGGAGACGTGCGGTTCCGGACGCGAGCGGATGATCTGGGCCACCTTCGCGAGGGCAAAGATGTTGTTGCGGATCCTGTTCTCCTTGCCGTAGTGCTGGTGGTAGCCGCCGTGCTTGGTACGGTAGACGATGTTGTTCTCGATGAGGATGTCCGTGCTGCCTTCGTCGTTGTAGATGCCCCAGCCGCCGTAGTAGAAAGCGTCCACATCGTGAATCCGGTTGTAGCGGATCGTTGTGCCCGGGGAAACACCGAGCGTGTAGACGCCGCCCATGTCGCTGAGCAGACCCTGGCCGATGTCGTGGATGTGGTTGTATTCGATCACATTGCCCACCGCCTTGCTCGGACCGTAACCCCACGACCAGCCGACGGATACTCCGGTGTAATAAAGATCGTGGATGTGGTTGTGTGTGACCTTGTTGTCGCCGCTGTTGCCGATCCAGATCCCGACGGCGCTGTGGAAGATCCTCCCGGCTTGGCTGATCTCGCTGTTGTCAACCGTCGTGCGGGCGGTATCGTGGCCGATCTTCACCCCGCCGGCGCCCAGATCGGTCAATGTGCAATCGACGACTTGGCAATCCTCAGAGCCTGCGCCGATCTCGATGGCGTAGGTGGCGACCTGCTCAACGCGGCAATCGGTGATCGAGCAGCGGACCGCGCGGGACAGAACGATCGCCCCAGGAAGGCTGTGGGCAGCCTGGACATCGCCTGCTTTGCCCGGCGGCAGCGACCACTCCGTGTGCCGGAAGGTCAGACCACGGAATTGAACGTCCGACACCGGCCGGCTCCCATCCGACTGGCCTTCAAGGCGAACAAGGTGCGGCAGGCGGGGGGCCATAATGGTCACGTTCTCCGGCGTTTCGCCCGGCTTGGGCATGTAGTAGAGCGTGCCGGCCTTGCGATCGAGGTACCATTGCCCGGGGGTATCCAGGGCTTCGAAGACATTCTCGACATAGTAGCGGGCCATCTGCTTGTGGTCGCCGGCTTCGGTGAGCCGGAAGACGCTCGGAGCGTCGAACTTCACCGTGCGGGCCGGTTCATCAATCTCGGCGATGGGCAGGTGTGACTCGACCCAGAAGTGCAGAGCGACAATCTCCACCTCCCGGAGGTTGCCCCAATTCCTGAGTTCGCCCGGCGTGAAAGTGGCCTGCTTCTGACCCGCGTTCCATTCCGTATCGGGCTTGATGTCCGGCAGGCCGGTGAAGGTGTAAAAGCCCTCCTTGGGGAGCCGGGTTCGCGGTCGGCGTTGCCCGTTGACGAAAAGCTGGCGGAAGAACCACCGGCCATCCTTCACCGCCGCGATGTCGGCGGCCCAGAGCGTCTTCCCGTCCTTTTCGACCGGCTTGAAACCGGTGATGGCGCGACCGCCACCGATCACCGGGTGGTCACTCTCGAACGCGGCGTAGGTGACCTGGGCACCCTTCGAACCGCCGTCCTCGGCAGTCAGCACCAGCGGCTCAGCCAGGTCGTAGGTACCGTCGTGGACCCACACGGTGATGGGGGTGTCCTTCCATTCGCCCCTCTGTCGGTGGGCGCGAATCGCGTCCCGTGCCGCCGCCAGCGACGGGAAAGTACCGCCCGCGACAGTGACGCCCGGTTTGACGTGCAACACGATCGCGTCTTTCGCGAGCACGCTGGCGGAGAAATGCGGGCTCGCCAGGACCAGAATCCACAAGCCCATCCATCGGGCAATCGCCGTCATTGAGGGACTCCTTTCTCATCAACAGGACATAGGCAGCCACCGCTCGTCCTTCCGTAGTCCGGGTGTTCGACGCGCGGCACGAAGTGGCGCCACAGGAAGAACGCCGGCACTCCCGCAGCAAGGATCACCAGCCACACCAGCGTTTCGCCCGGCCTGGCCAGGACGGCCAGCACAGTCATAAAGGCGGTCGACAAAATGAACACGATGGGAACCCAGGGATAGCCCCAGCACTTGTACGGGCGGGGCAGGCCCGGGCGGCGAATCCGCAGAATGATCACCGCAGCGGCCGCCAAAGCGAAGAAGATCCACATCGCGAAGACGAAGCCGCCGATCATCCGCTCAAAGGTGCCAACCGCCACCGTGCTGATCGCGGACATGAGACACTGTGCCCAGAGTGACACGTCAGGGGTGTGATAGGTCGGGTGAATGTGGCCGAGAAACTTGAAGAAGAGACCGTCACGAGCCTGGGCAAACGTGACCCGGGCACCGGCGATGATGGAAGCGTGAACGGCCCCCAGCGTCGAAATCAGAACCAGCACGGTGACAATGACATCCCCCGACCGACCGATCAGCCGCTGAACAGTCAGCGGAGCGACGGCGGCGGTGTGTCGCATTTCCTCCAGCGGAACCATCATCATGTACACGGTGTTCACCCCCAGATAGATGAGGATGGTCGCGGCCGTGCCGAAAACGAGGATTCGAGGAAGCAGCCGCTGGGGATCGCGGATCTCCCCGGCGCAAGAGGCAATGTCGCTCCATCCGTCATAGGTCCAGAGCACGGCCGCCAGCACGGGGGCCAGGGCGGCCAGAACCGACTTCGACGTGGGAGCCGGCCCCAAGTGACCATAGTAGTCGCCGGCCATCCGCAAGCCCAGGGCGATGATCGCGAGCAGGGCGATCACCTTCAGGCCGGTGAAACAGATGGCGACGCCCGCCCCGAGCTGCACTTTCACGGTGTTGATCGCCGTGAGAACGACCAGCAGTGTGCAGGTCGTGAAGCGGATATCCCAGTGAACACCGAACAGCCGATTGAGATGTTCGGAAAAAACGGTGGCAATGCTGGCAGCCGCCAGTGGCTTGCCCAGGAACACATACGTCCAGCCGAAGATGAATGCAACGACCTCGCCCAGGCCCTCGTACATGAAGACGTAGATGCCGCCGGAGCGGGGAAACATCGTACCCAGCTCCGCGTAGGTGAAGGCGCCGAACAGGGAGAGGATTCCCCCGACCAGCCACAGTGCCAGGATCAGGGCGGGACTGTCCATCTCCGAGGCGATGGAGGCCGGCGTGCGGAAGATACCGCTGCCGATGATGATGCCGACCATGATGGCCGATCCGCCCCAGAACCCGATACTCCGCGGCAGATCGCGCCGCATGGCGGTCCTCCAGACCGGTGGCGAGAGTGACGGCAAACGCGGCTCCCACGAAGAGCCGTGGCCGGGCATTGTACTGCGGCGCCCGTCACGCCGCGCCTCTCCCGGGATTGCAGATTCGCGGAATTCCGATCGGCGGCGAGCCGTGAGCGACAACGGGAACGCGGGTGCGGCTGGAGAACAGCAGCCGAGGCCCTACCGGCGAGGCGCCAACTTCGCCAGCGCCGCCTCGTCGACCTCGACTCCCAGGCCGAAACCACTCGGAACGGCCAGTTCGCCATTCGTCGGCTGGAAGGGCTCCTTGAGTATCGTGCCACTGAGGAACTGCGGGCCATTCAGAGCCGCGGGATACTTGAGATCACATGCCCCGTAGAGCAGGAGCGATGCGGCCAGCGAGAGGTCCGGATCAGTCAGGCCGCTGCCCAGAACCATCAGCCCGAACTTCTCGCACAGCTCGATCTGCCGCCAGGCGTCGGTCAGGCCGCCGCACCGGGCCGGTTTCATCGCCACCCCGTCGCACATGCCCAGCTTGATAAACTCCTCCAGATCCGATGAGTGTACCGAGCCCTCGTCCAAAATGATGGGCAGAGCACCCTGCTTCTTGAGCTTCTGCAGACCGGTGATCCGGTTCGGGCGAAGCGGCTGCTCCAGGACGGCCACCCCGGCGTCGGCCAGTCTCGGGGCCACCTCCAAAGCGGTGGCCTCGTCGTAGCCGCCGTTGGCATCCGCCCAGAGAAAGCCCTCCGGAGCCAGCTTCTTGACGGTCCGACACAACTCCACGTCGAACGCAGGATCTGGGGCCACCTTGACGTTGAAGGTGCGGTAGCCTCGCTTGCGACCCTCTTCAATCAGACCGGGAACGTCATCCAGCGTCTTGGGATTGAGCGTCCAACTTACGGTGATGCGATTCCGCCCCTTCCGCTTCCAGACCTGGGCGGCGGTCTGCCTGAGCAGCCGCCCGGTCAGATCGAACAGGGCAAGGTCAATCCCCGCCTTGCAGATCGGCTGGCCGGTCGAGAAAGAGGGAGCAATGATGGCATTCATGGCCGCGTGCACGCCCTCCATATCGTGGGCGTCCCGGCCGACCAGGACCGGGGCCAGATATCGATCTGTGGTGGACTGAACGGTCTCGAGCGTCTCATAGCTCCACTTCGGCGTGGGCACGCTCTGGCCCCAGCCAATGGACCCGTCCTCCGCAGTGATCTTCACCACCACAGTCTGTCGTCCCAGCGGCTCGCCCCGCGGGCCCTCAAAGAACTTGAACCGGCCCACGGTGGGGTAGACCACGGGGAAAGTCTCAATCCGAGCGATCTTGACGGATAGCATGGCCTCTCCTCGGCTTGTCCGATTGAGGAACATGGCCCCTGCCAGGCCAGCAGACCCGCGAAGAAACTCACGGCGTGTCCGGATCATGGGTTACACCCCTGTGATCTCGCGCTTGACCGGGTCATATACCTGCCGACGACCGGTCTCGCGGGCCAGGGCGGCCATGATCGTGGCCACCGAATGCTGGTGGCCATACTCTATGTCGGCGTTCGGCCGCTTGCGCGTGCGGAGGCATTCGAGCCAGTTGCCCATGTGAGACTCCCCCGCCTCAGCTTTCATCTTGCGGGTCTCCGCCTTGCGGCCAGCCTTGCCGCCGGCCGAGGAAACGGTCCAGGCCTCCAGGTCCATGGTCCCCTCGGCACCGTGCAGCGTGAAATGCACGCCGGTCGAGTTCCCAAGACCCATCGCCCAGTCCATCAAGAAACCCTTGCCCAGCGGGTACTCGAGAACGGCGTGGAAGGTGTCATCATGTTCCCGACCGTCGTCCCAGACATAGCGCCCACCGTGGGCCACGGCACAGGCCGGGTACGTGCTTCCAGTGATCATGTTGACCGAATCCGAGTAGTGAACCATCCACAGACCGGCCAGCCCGTTGGTCCCCAGCCGGTACATCTGCCAACGCCGGAGCAGGCGGGCGTCAAACGGCCGCTTGGGCTGGTTCAAGAGGTATGCGTCCCAGTCCACGTCCGCCGGCTTGCAGTCGCCAAAGGCCCGAGCCCAGCGCGGCTGATTGACGTACATGGCGGCCGAGATCCGGTTCAGCATGCCGAGCCCACCCGAGGCCCACTCCTTGGCCGCCGCCCGGAATCGGCCGTCGCTCCGCCGCTGCGTGCCAACCTGGACGACGCGCTCGTCCTTGCGGGCAAGGTCGAGGGCCTGGTTGGCACCGGCCAGTTCAATCGACATCGGCTTCTCCACATACACGTCCTTGCCCGCCTTGAGCGCCTCGATCATGATCGGTGTATGGGCGAAGTCCGGTGTCGCGATGGTCACCGCGTCTACGTCCTTGAGGGCCAGCAACTCGCCGAAACGGGCGAATTGGCGCGGTTCCTTGCCAAACCACTCCTTGGCCTTGGCGGCCGCCCGCTCCAGGTTCGGCTTCCAGACGTCACACACCGCGGTGATCTCGACGTTGTGCTTGGCGGCCTCGCCCTTGATCTCCTGCATCAGGGCTCCAAAGCCGCGGTCGCCCACGCCGATGCAGCCGATCGAAATCCGGTCGTTCGGGCCGATCCCGGGCCGCTGGGTGGCGGCCAGCAGGCTTCCACGACCGCCGCCCCGGCCGCCGGCCATGCCCGCCAGACCGATCGTCCCGGCAACGGCCAAACCAGCGTCCCGGGTGTGGGTGATGAACGTCCTGCGCGTCAAACGTTGGTCGGACATCGGAGATCCTCCTGCAAAGCGTGAAACGGCAGTCTACCCCGGCCCCGCCGGTTTGTGAATACGCTCCCGCCCACCCCGAGACAAAGGTGTCAGGATGATTTTCTGGCCGTCCAGATCAGTTGCCCGTTCATGATCGGCTCCCGGCATCCCGCCGCCTGGGCGGTTCAACTCGGAACGACACCGCGGCCCCCCCGTTCTTCGCGGTGAGCGGGCGCTCAAGAAGGACTCACAGACCCAAGAAAACCCCTGATGCAGGCAGCCGATCACTCTTTGTTGGCCCACCAGCAGACGTCATAGTGCTGCTGGCCGACGCCCACCGTATAGATCCGGGTTGTGCCGTTGATCATCGCCTCACAGTCGGATGTGGCCGCGGCCCAGCCCTCAATGCTCTGACCTTGAGGATACCAGAAGCTCAGACGGTTGTCCGTGACGCCCCAGCCCCAGCCCTCTCGCTGGCCGAAGTTGACGCTCCAAATCGTTCCGTCCGCGTGGAGAATCAGCCGGTCGTCATCGGCGTCGTAGCGGTCTTCGGTTCCGTTGCAGTCGTTGTCGTAATGCCGGCGCCAGGTGCCGGCCAGATCGTTCATGGTACACATCGGCGTCGGTTCTTCGGGCACCGTTGCGTACTTGATATTGATCCACTGGAACCCGGCCCAGTACCAGCTGCCGATGAACACCCCGCCAAACCCAAGGGGAAGGGGGTTTATGAAGCCCTCGACGTGAAATCCAATGAGGTTGTCGCCCTCCTGTAATGCAATCACCGACGAATTGGCCAGCTTGTTAGGCGTACTGCCGTATCGATAAGCGGTAATGCGCTTCTGGAAGCCCGCCGGCACGTCCACCATGACCTGGACTCGCTGCCGGCCGACCTCGACCTCGCTCGGCCGGTCCAGATCGAGCTGATGCGAGACACCCGTCTCTTTGCCGTCTTGATCCAGCTCAAGGACCCTGTAGTTCAGCACCGGAAAGCCGCCGTCCGGCCCGCTCAGGTCGGTGTTCTCGATATCGCTGAACAACTTGCCAAGTGCGCTCCAGTGGTTGGTGCTGGTCTTGCCGCAGAAGTACATGGCACTGAACTTCATCGTCGACTCAACCTGATCAAAGGAGTCCGAGGCGCTGAAGACCATCGTTTTGCCCTGCCCCGGCGAGTTCGGGTCGGCGACATAGAGCGCACGGGGCTTCAGCGAGCTTTCGCTTGGATTCGGACCGGTCCACCTGTAACACAGCACAACGTGCGTGCCCTTTCCCTCGGGCAGCTCCAAAAGCAGGATCTGCGGCTCGCCGGTTTCGCGCAACGCCGCGAGCGTGGCGTAGAACTGTCGTGCCTCCGGTGAGAATGGTGTCTCGCCAGATTTAAGCATGTCGAGGAATCTCGTCTGCGTCACTCCTTCAATTCCGCGATCCGCGGCGATCGAGCTCAGCCAGATTCCCTCGTCATCATCCAACGAGAATCCAGGTGTCTTCAGCCCGGGGAGCAGTGTCGAGCTGTCATGGGCTTCGCGAAGCGCCGGCTGATTGCGGCCACGTCGCCGCTCCACGTAGTAATAGAGCTCGCTCAGGCACATGCCGCCGGCGGCACCTGCGGGGACAAGGTAGCTGCCCGCATTCGGAAACGGCCAGTCATCGACACCCGGCGTGAAGTCGCTGTTCAACGGTTGCGAGGACAACTCCAAGCGATTGTACCGTTTGGCGACCATGCTAGAGAAGTGGCGAGTAACAATGGTGATCGAGGTCGCATCCTGATCGATCGGAGTCAGAGCCTCCATCTTCCCGCTCTCGCTGTCGTACAGGAAGGCCACGGCCACCTCGTCTTCGCCCACGCTGACCGGAATCTTCAGCGTCATGAACTCCTCGGCATATTCACCACCGTTGTCAATGCGGATCAAGGGCGATGCCGCCTCACCCCCGGCCGCGAACGGGGATTCCAGGATCGGGCGGTAGGAAATGATGAAGTCCCTCGGGCCGGGATAGGCACCGGCCGGCACGTTGAGGGACAGGCCATGCAACGGGCTGGCCGGGTCGCTGACCGCGAGCGCGCCGCCTTCCGATCCGATCGTGCCACCGCCGGCGGATAGCTCCTCGCCGGTCACCAGCGGCAGGGGTCTGCCGCCGGACGGCGCCGGCGCGCAACCACCACACAATACCGCCAGAAGACAAACGCCCGGAACAAGCATCTTCCGTACACACAAGCTTGAGTGCATAGCAGTCATGATCCGCTCCTCCGACTTGATCGCCCTCCCTGATCCACGGTATCCAAGATGTGACCCGTCCCGTTTGTACTCATTATACCACGGTCTATCCCCGTCGATACACCTTCTTGACGGGTCAATGGCCTTCAGGAACGGAACGGATAACGGAACGGATAACGAACGGATAACGGGGACAGGTCCATTATTGGGAACGGATAACGGGACGCAGGTCGGTGTTTGCATGACCACCCCGGACGGCACCGCCCGGCCGGTGGCGGCCTACGGCAACCCGTTCGCCTGGACCGGGCAGCGCTACGACCCTGCGGAACGGGTAACAGGTCCATTATTGACGGCTGAACGAACCAAGCGTTGCGGGCGGTACGGAAGAACGGTTTGGGGAATCGTGCCATAACAAACCTCCGATCCACTTGGGAGCAGACCGTCGAGGTTTGCTTGGGCTCCGGGCGGGATCACGACCGCCCGGGGCCTTCTCCTGGCGCGCATCTCTGCCAGATATCTCTGCCACAGGGGATACGGCTCTGATCTACCCTGCCGCAACTCCTTGGCATTTCAAACGTTCCCCGCGGACTCGAACCAGCATCAAAAAGCCCAACAAAACCGTACCATCCCAGGAACAGGGACCAATGAAGGGCCAGGGGTTTCCGCCGATTCGGCCGTTTCGGGCTCGCCAGCTGACCCCGCCACGGACCACGGTTTGCCCAATCTACCCGCCGACTTGAGAACCTTGGCTAACGGCTGGGCGTCACTGCCTGAGGCGGTGCGGCGGGCGATTCTGGCCCTGGCGAACAGGGGCGGATCGAAGGGGGGCGAGCAGTGAACGTCCTGCGAGCGTCACCAGTGTCACCGAAACCCTCGTCCACGAGGTCGCAAAGTGGGTTTTTGGTGACTGCTTGTCGACAGGTTCTGGGGTTTTGTCGACGTTGTCGACGCCCCGAGTGATGCGAATACCCCCCTTGCCGGCCGGGCGGGATGGTGTGATGGCTGTGCTTGGCGAGGACCGGTTCAGGGAACGAGCCGGCCGGGGGTGCTTCCGGAGACACGAAAATGGTGAATCGACAAGCGGAACGGCTCGCCGCGATCGTTGAGCTGACCGAGTTGTCTGACGGACTGTGCGAGGGCGCCTACCTGATGTTCCTGGCCCGCGGGCTCTTCGGTCGCGAGCTGGCCCGGGCGATGCGGCCGGTGAGGAAGTTCTGCC